>Ga0326728_10002964_pt1 | contig 54765 bp, 43 predicted proteins | sample MB3enrmetagenome_FD_207602 | JGI IMG/M metagenome (GOLD analysis project Ga0326728, IMG submission 207602) | Lab enriched peat soil microbial communities from McLean, Ithaca, NY, United States - MB31MN | ecosystem: Environmental > Terrestrial > Soil > Wetlands > Peat | place: USA: New York... | reverse complement strand
GACAATAACTGCCTGTCTCATCCCAAATCCTCCGCTCATTCCATGCTTCGCTCGGTTGTTTCGTAGCAATGGTTGCAGTTAGTTTCTTAGCGGCTTTCCGGTCTTCAGCGTGAATGCAATGCGTTCGGCGGTCTTCTTTTCACCGCAGAGCGAAAGAAATGCTTCGCGCTCAAGATCGAGAAGATACTGCTCGCTCAACGGAGTACCCGCCGTAACGTTGCCGCCGGAGAGGACGCGCGCCACATGCGTGGCAACCTTCGCGTCGTGATCGCTGATGTATTCGCCCTCGCGCATCAGATACGCACCGAATTTCAGGGTGGCGAACACTGACTGCCCCGGTGCGGGGATATCGGTTCGCTGAATCGGGGCTGCATACCCTTCGCGGACGAGGCGCAAAGCCTGCGTTCTTGCATCGGCGATGAGCCGATCACGGTTCATCGTGATTGCATCGTCCTTCTGAAGAATCTGCATGGCCCGAGCCTCGAGTGCCGATGTGGAGACCTTCGCCATCGCGATCATTTCGAAGACCTGCCGCAACGCATCATGAACTTCAACGGATTCGGCGCGTGCGTCGGGCCGGACAGAACTGGCCGAGTCGAGCCCGCGCAGCAGCATCTCCTTGCAGCCGCCGCCCGCCGGCAGCAGTCCCACGCCGGTTTCAACCAGGCCTGTGTAGAGCTCTATATGTGCCCGCCGGCGCGCGGCATGCATGGCGATCTCGGTTCCTCCACCCAGGCAGAGGCCGCAAGGAGCTGCCACAACCGGCTTCGGACAAAACTTGATTGCATGCGTCATCCCCTGGAAGGCGCGCACGAAATAGTCAACGTCGTCCCACTCCTCGTCCTGGATGGCAAGCAGTAGCTGCATGAGATTCGCGCCGGCGGAGTAGTTCTCCGCATCGTTCGCAATGATGAACCCATCGAAGTTCCGGACGGCATCGCTGGCGGAATCAAGATTCTTCCGCAGAAACGTCACGATGTCCTGCCCGATGCTGTTCATTTTGGAGTGAAACTCGAAACAACCGATTCCTTCGCCGACATCAATGAGGGAGATGGAAGCATTCTCCGCAAAGACGCCGTTGGACTTTTTGAAGGACGAGACAGATGCTGTCTGCGCGCTGCGATGCACCGGGAGATATGTCCCGGAGCGCGGATCGAAGTACTCATCTCCACTCGCGCGGTACCAGGATGTTCCGCCCGATGCCAACAACGCACTCACCGCCGCGGGGACGGGCGTTCCCGCCTCTTGCATGCGCGCTACGACCTGCGGAATGCCGGCAACATCCCACATTTCAAATGGGCCGAGTTCCCAGTTGAATCCAGCCTTCATCGCGCGATCGATCTCGACCAGAGAGTCGGCAACCTCGCCGATCCGATTGGCGGCGTAGAACCATAGTTCCGGCAGCACTTGCCAATAGAATGAGGCGGCCTTGTCCTTTTCCGGATTTCCATTCAGCAGTGTGCGAATGCGCGCCGGGAGCGAATCGTTGCTTTTGGCCATCTCCAGCTCAGAAAGGGCCGGGCGGGCAGCGGGCCGATATTCAAAGCGCTCCAGGTCGAGCACCATGCGCAGCTCTTTTCCGTCGGTGCCGCGTTCCTTCTTGTAGAAGCCCTGCTTCGTCTTGTCGCCCAGCCACTTCTGCTCGAGGAGGCGTTCGAGCGTGGATGGCAGCTTCAAGTCCGAGCGCTCATCGGTGGCGATGCCTGCGAAGTTCCTCGCCACACTCGCCAGCACATCGATGCCCACAATATCGGCCAGGCGGAATGTGCCGGTCTTCGGCCACCCAATGACGGTTCCGGTGAGCGCGTCGACCTCTTCGATGGTCAGACGCTGCTGCTGCATGATGCGAAATGTGTTCAGCATTGCGAAGGTCCCAATGCGGTTTGCGATGAAATTCGGCACATCCTTGGCGACCACGACGGTTTTGCCGAGCTTGACGTCGGCAAACTCGGTGATCGCGGCGACTGCCTGCTCATCCGTATCGGGCGTGGCAATGATCTCGAACAACCGCATGTAGCGCGGAGGATTGAAGAAATGCGTGCCGAACCAGCGGCGACGGATATCGGGGGCAAACCTTTCGGCAATCTTGTCAACGGGCAATCCGCTCGTGTTGGTGGTTAACAAGGCGGTTGGATGCAAGTGCGCCACTACTCTGCTGAGCAGTGCGCGCTTGATCTCAAGCTTTTCGGCGACAGCTTCGATAACCCAGTCGCATTCCTTGAGGCGTTCCAGATCGTCCTCGAAGTTTCCGATGCGAATAAGCGCGGCAGACGACGTGCCTGTAAATGCGGCAGGCTTACTTTTCTTCAGAGAATCCAACGCCTTTGCCGCGATGCCGTTGCGGTCCCCTGTCGAGGACGCGAGATCGAGCAGCAGGACGGGATGGCCGGCAGTCGATATGTGAGCAGCGATCCGTGCGCCCATGGTGCCGGCGCCCAGCACAGCGATGCGTTGAATCTGGTAGGCACGAGGAGTCCGCTCCCCAGCCGGCGGGACAGAGACCGCCGGTGCAGACTGCTCCGTTGAATAGGCTGCCATGAACGAACTCCTCATCGGGACCGAAAGTGGGGAATGCCCGTTTTTGAGCGCTGGCGGTGCTGAACCCTGGGTAAAGACAATCACCATCCGAGCGACGAGACGAAGAATACTGAACACGCGGTCAAAAAGTCAAATGGGATTGTTGGGGATATCAAAATAGAGATTTGGGGAGACTGTTCGGCGGCTCTATAACCGAGCGGAAGGAACTCCGCATAGCCCTCGTGAGAGTTCGAGAAAGTGGGCGTTTCGGTACGGCGAAGGTGCTATTTTCTTGCGCGTCGGGTACGGCTGCGGTTGTCAGCCTGATTGGGCCTCGTTCGCCGCGGGGCCTTCGGGCCCGGCTGTAGCCCGGAAATTAGGAGCCGCGTAAACTCCGACACGATCTCTTCTGGGCCGAGGCCGCCGCCTGGACGGTACCATGTGCCGATCCAGTTGATGGCCCCAGCCATAGCGAAGGACGCCATCTTTGCATTACACGGCGCGACGGAGCCGTCTTGTATGCCTTCGTCGATATATCCGCGAATCGCGGCGTCGATGCGCCGTTTCAGGTTTCTGACCTGGCGGCGTGCCTGATCGGAGAGTTCCGAATCGTCGAGGGTGGCTACGCAGCGGCCGAAGTCGTAGGTGACGATCGCGGTCGCATAGGAATGGACATAGGATCGCACCTTTTCCAGGCCATTTCCCTCGCAACTCGAAGCATCCTTCAAGGCGCCCTCGATCGAGTCGATTCCAGCCCGGTAGCACTCGACCAGGATCTCTTCCTTGTTGCGGAAATAGTAATAAAGCGCGGGTTTCGTGATGTTCAGACGGGCCGCGAGCAGGCTCATCGAGGTCTTGCGGTAGCCCAACTCCAGAAAGAGCCGTGCGGCTGTCTGCAGCACCGCATCCCACTTGATATCAAGGCTGCGTTGCTCCCGCACATGGAATGCCTTCCATGGCTCGTGCGGGGATAGGTTGTTCTCAGATGTTGCCATCAGTCGGCTGCGCAGATCCTTGGGCTTTCGTTCTTGCTTTGATTCGCATTCTAGCGGGAAATGAAGGATTCACCCAGCAAAAAGTGCCTCTTCAGTCCAAAAACAGATCAGTTATCAAAGGGTTGCCTGGGACGGCTGAATAAGTACTCAGATCCGTGACTCCGGCCCCGGCAAGCACCTCCTCGTCGATAAAGAAGTTGCCGGTTGTGGTCCGGCTCTCCTGCATCAGGACATGCGCCGCTGCATCCGCCACAATCTGCGGCGTGCGGCCGTTTTCCCATGGCGCCCCTGGAATCGCCTGCAAAGCCGAAGTTGCAATCAGTGTGCGCGGCCAGAGGGCATTCACGGCAATGCCCGCGCTGCGGAATTCTTCCGCCATTCCCAGAACGCACATGCTCATCCCGTACTTCGCAATGGTGTAGGCGACGTGGGGCGCAAACCATTTGGCCCGCATGTCCAGAGGTGGCGAGAGCACCAGGATGTGTGGATTCGCTGCCCGGACAAGATGAGGCAGGCAAGCCTGGCTGCAGAGAAACGTCCCCCGCACGTTCACGTCCATCATCAGGTCATAACGTTTTATGGGCGTCGCCGCAGTGCCGGTCAAGCTGATGGCGCTTGCGTTGTTGACCAGGATGTCGATACCACCAAATTGTTCTACGACGAGCCGAACAGCTTTTTGCACCTGCTCCTCGAAACGAATGTCCACCTCGACAGGCAGCGCCCGTCCGCCTGCCCGTTCTATCTCCTCGGCCGCGGAGTAGATCGTGCCCGGCAACTTAGGGTGCGGCGTCACGGTCTTGGCAGCAACAGCAATATTGGCGCCTTCCCGGGCAGCTCTCAGGGCGATCGCCAAACCGATTCCTCGGCTGGCGCCGGTAATGAACAATGTCTTCTTTTTCAGGCTGATCATTTTCAATTCTCTTCCCTTTCCCTCGGAGTCCAGGCAGAACCTGTGGCGTGCGCGGGAGTGGTCTGAATGGACTTTCTGAAGCTAGTTATGAACCATTGGTAAAAAAAGTTCGTGACAAACATCCCTCGTTGTGATTATTTTACCCCTCGTTTAGTAGTTCTCCCCGGAGGTCGCCGAGTGGCATCGCTGCAGCAACTGTCTTTTGATTCGGAGCAAGTCACATCCCCCTGCCTTGCGAATTCCGATCTTCCCCTAGAGAGACTCTACGCCTGCGAACGGACTCGCCCTTCCGCGCTTCTCTTCACGCAGCCACTGCGCGGCATGGTTATTGAATGGACATGGGCTACGGCCATGACTGAGGTCCGGCAGATGGCCGCCTGGATGAAGGCGCAGAACTGGCCCCCGGGTTCGCGGGTTGTGATTCTGTCGAGAAACTGCGCCTGGTGGCTTATGGCCGATTTCGCCATATGGATGGCAGGGCATGTCAGCGTTCCGTTCTTCCCTGCCGCCAGCAGCGGTGCGCTTACGTCGATGTTCCGCCATTGCGAACCGGTCGCCTGTTTCCTGGGCCAGTTCGACTCTCCCTTGGATTTCAAACAGGAGACGCTGGCCCACCTGAGTTGCATTACGTTTCCCACCTTTTCCGCCGAGATGCCCCGGAATGCCAAGCCGTGGGAAGAGATCGTTCAAAGCCAGAAGCCGCTCATGGGCTCTCCCGTTCGGGAGGCAACGGAGATTGCGACAATCATCTACACGTCAGGCACCACGGGCCAGCCCAAAGGCGCGATGCATTCCTTTCAGGGACTGAGCATGATGGGGAAATCAATAGCTCCCGCGCTTCAGGAGTCGTCAAAGGGAAATGACCGCATTCTCTCTTACCTGCCCTTGGCGCACATTGCGGAGCGTGCGATTGTCGAAACGAATGCGCTCTTCAAGCCTTTGGAAATCTTCTTCGTTGACAACCAGGAGACCTTTCTCGAAGACCTGAAGCGATCGCGAGCGACATTCTTTTTTTCGGTGCCTCGGCTCTTTGCGCGCTTCCAGCAGAAGGTCTTCGAATCGGTTCCCGAGACCAGGCTGAACAAGTTTCTTGCGCTTCCGCTCATAGGCTGGCTGGTGCGCAAAAGGCTGTTGGCGCGTCTGGGCCTGGCACACGCCCGGATGGTTGCCGGAGGAGGCGCAGCTACTCCGGTGGAGTTGATCAACTGGTATCGCAAACTCGGTCTCAACTTCATCGAGGGGTATGGGATGACCGAAACCGGCATCACCCATGTTCCCTTGCCGGGCCAATACCGCCTCGGTTTCGTCGGACATGCGAGCCCTTATGCGCACACACGCATTTCGGTGGATGGCGAGGTGCAAATCAAGGGCCCGATGAATATGCTCGGCTACTTCCGTAGTCCGGATCTGACCGAGCAAGCGATGACGCCGGATGGCTATTTCCGAACCGGAGACCGAGGCGAAATCGACGGCCAGGGGCGTCTTCGTCTGTCGGGAAGGCTGCGCGAGGAGTTCAAGACAGCGAAGGGCAAGTTTGTCGTACCCGCGCGCATCGAGATGCTGCTCTCGTCTTCCCCGCTCATCGAGTCTGCCACGATCTTTGGCGCCGGTATGAGTTTGCCGTTTGCGCTCGTGGTGCTGGTGCCGGAGGCGCGGCAAGCTTGCTCGTGCCAGGACTCGCGCGCCGATGTTGAAGGCGAAGTGACTTCGCTTATGAGGCGAGTCAACGGCGAACTGGAGCAACACGAGCAACTGCGCTTCATCGCAGTGTGCCGCGATCCATGGACCGTCGAGAATGGCTTTCTCACACCGACCTTGAAGGTCCGCCGCTCCGCGCTGGAGCAGGTTTTTGCGGGGCGCTTCAAGGAGTGGGAGAGCCTGGGACAGAAGGTCATCTGGCTGGAGGCACAATGAGCGCCGACGCGCATTCGAAACCGGCTCAAGTGTGCATTTGCGGAAGGCAGGTCGAGGTGCTTCATGTTCGTGTAGCGCGCGCCGAACATACGATCCTTCTGCTGCATGAAGCACTCGGATCGGTCAGCTATTGGCGTGATTTTCCCAAAAAGCTTGCTTTGGCTACGAACTCCGACGTGCTGTCCTACTCCCGTCCTGGCCACGGCTATTCAGAAGGCCCCTTGGAGAATCGGGATCACGATCACTACTTCCGTCAGACGCAACTCGTGATCCCGGCGTTACTCGAGTGCTTCGAGATAGAGAACCCGGTTCTCTACGGACACAGCGAGGGTGCGGCAATCGCGATGCTCTATGCCTCGCTTTGCAGCCGCGTTGGGGCTTTGATTCTCGAAAGTCCTTACGTAGTTCCCGAGCGCACCACGTATTTCCACATTCAGCGACTCGCCGCCAGTTATGCAGGAAGCAAAATGCAGGAGCGACTTGCGCTGTACCACAGGGACGCGGATGCCGTCTTCCGTTCATGGATTGACTGGGCCTCCACTCCAACTGAGGGCAATTACCTTCCCGATCGCCTGCTTTCGAACATCACATGCCCCGTTCTCGTACTGCAGGGGGCAAACGATGACTTTGGGACAACCGCTCATCTTCAGGCGCTGCATGCCTCGATCCCGAACCTGGATTTCGAACTCTTTGCTGACACCGGACATCTCCCCCATCGGGAGAGGACAGATCTCTTGCTGGCCCGAGTGGCGGGGTTCTTGAAACAGCCGGACTATCCCGTGCATCAACGCAAAACCGCAACAGCATCAACCGTGTCTGAGGAGCAACCGTGAACCTGCAAACCCCGTTCCGCCTCGGAAGAGGCGTTCTTCCCCTGCTGGCGCTCGCCTTCATGCTTGCTGGAACCTGCTGCAGTGCGCAGCGGGAGTACATAGGCAAGTACGACGCATATGTTGGTTTCTCCGATATCAATGCGCCATTTGTAAACAACCTCAACCAGCCCGGCTTTGGAGTACAGGCTGGCATGGCCCATAGCCGCTGGCTATCCAGCGGGATCGACTACAGCCGTGAGAGCGGTACCGGGCCTCTCACTACCGGTCTCTTGACCAAGTCGCTGCAGGCGGAGCTTGCTGCCGGCCTCCCACCCGGGTATAACCTTCGGGTTCCCACCGACGTGAAGATTCAGACGTTCGCCGCGGGTACACTACTGACTTATCGGCGGTTTGCCTCCGCGCCTATTCTTCTTCACCCGACCCTGACTGCCTTCAAGATTGACGCTACGCCGCGTCCGGGCGACCCGATTGCAGCGGCCGTTATTCACGTGCTGGTCCCATCGGGGACAAAGCGCGATCTGTCAGGCGGCTACGGCTTCGGAGGCGGAACCGACCTCCGCATCTCAAAGCACGTCAGTGCACGCATGCTGTTTGATGCCGCATGGTCACATCCCATAAACGACATTCTGGGGAATGGCGGTTGGCTCTATCGCTTTTCAGTCGGACCGTCATTCCACTTCGGTCGTGATATCAACAACCGCATCAAATAGAACCCAACGGGAATTTGGGAGGCCGCGTTCAGGGCGGCCTTCTGCCGATAGTGAGGCAAAAGAATGAGATTATGCGTTTTGTGTACGGCGATTGTTATGCTGCTGGGTGCGGGCGCTGTGCGTGCAACGGCTCAATCAGAAACGTGCCAGGTCGCCGTTCATGTGGATGGCTTCCGCAACCAGAGAGGCGACTTGGGCGTTAACGTCTTTCGTTCGCCGGATGGATGGCCCGAAGAAAACGGGAAGACGGTTTTCCATAGCGGCTTCCCGATCCCCGGTGATCATGCCACGGCTCAATTCAATCTTCCGCCGGGGCGATACGCGATTGTCGTATTGCACGACGAGAACTCCAACCACAAGCTCGATCGAAATTTTTTGGGCATACCGAAGGAGGGGTTTGGGTTCTCGAACAACCCCAAAGTCGGTCTGTCCGCTCCCAGGTTTGAAAGCGCAACGCTGCAGGTTTCATGTCCCACGACTGAAACGTCGATCCACCTGATTTACAAATAGCCCAACGTGACTTGACAGGGCATTCGCCGTCGCACACAGTATTGCCGGAGCCCGTACCGGCTTGAAAGTACGGGTGCAAATGTCAACAGCCACCTTGTGAACAAGGTGCTTTGCAGTTGCGCTGAACGAGACCAGATCCCCATCTGGTCTCATGGACCTGGAACTCCAGGAAAGAGGAGAGAGTATGAGATCATACGCATTTTTCCCGCTGCTTGCTGCGGCGGACACGGTCCCCGGGGCGGCGCAATCGGCAACCTGCCAGGTCACCGTTCGTGTGGAGGGTTTTCGCAACGAAAAAGGGGTGTTGGGCGTTAACGTCTTTCGTTCGCCGGATGGATGGCCCGAAGACAGCGCCAAGGCCTTCTTCAACGCCGACTTTCCGATCTCCGGAGATCATGCCACGGCGCAATTCAATCTTCCGCCGGGGCGGTACGCGATTGCCGTATTGCACGACGAAAACTCGAGCCACAAGCTCGAAAAGAATTTCCTGGGAATCCCGACAAAAGGGTTTGGGTTCGCGAACAACCCCAAGGTCCTTTTTTCCGCTCCCAGTTTTGATAGCGCGGCATTGCAGGTTTCATCTCCCGCCACTGAAACCTCGATCCGCCTGATTTACCTGTAACCCATCGCGCCCTGACCGGCGTTCGCCATCGCACACCGAAGAGTCAAAAGCCTGGCCGGTTTGAAAGTTCGTGTGCAACTGTCAACAGCCACCTTGTGAACCAGGTGCTTTGCAGTTACGTTCGACGAAACCTGACCACCCATCTGGAAAGAGGAGAAAGAACATGGGAAGCAATACGTCCGACACGAGTATTACCAATGCAGATGTTCTGGTGATTGGCGGTGGCGGCGCCGGCCTGACCGCATCGATGCTGTTGTCGAAGCTGGGCGTCAATCACCTCCTGGTCAGCGCTCTGCCGACGACATCGATCTTGCCGAAGGCGCACGTCCTGAATCAGAAGACGATGGAAATCCTCACCGACGTCGGTGTCGCCGATGCCATTGCCGCAAAAAGCACCCCGGCGAACCAGATGGCGGCCATGGGCTGGTATGCCGGTTTTGCCGGCAACGATCCCGACGCAGGCCGGCGCATCGCCAAGGTCGAGTCCTGGGGTTCTGGCGGCGACGACCCCATGTGGTCCGGCGCCAGCGCCTGCCGATCTTTGAATCTGCCGCAAATCCGCTTGGAGCCTTTGATGAAAGCGCGCGCCGAAGAATTGGCTCCGGGCAAGATCCATTTTCATCACGAAGCTACCCAACTGGAACAGGATGCCGATGGTGTCAGCACGCGCGTCAGGAATCTGGATGACGGCAGCGAATACATTGTCCGCTCGCGGTATGTGATCGCCGCAGATGGTGGACGTACGATCCCAAAACTCGTCGGGATTGGCTATCAAGGCATGGGGGTAATCGCCAATTCGGCAACCGTGCATGTGACCACCGACTTCTCCCGCTGGGCCCGAGATTCCGAAGTGCTGGTCCGTTGGATCTGGTGTCCGGCTCTTGGCATCCTGGCGGCGATGGTTCCGATGGGACCGGAACACTGGGGACCGGACGCCGAAGAATGGGTCTATCACCAGACCTATCTCGGCGACGAATTGCGTGGCAAGACCGACGCCGAGGTCGAGGCCGATATGCGCCTGGCGCTGGGAATTGGCGATCACCCGATGAGAATCCACAAAATGACGCGCTGGGCACTCGAAGGCGTGCTGGCCGGAAAGTTCCGGGCAGGCCGGGTCTTTCTGGCCGGAGACGCTGCACACCGTCACCCGCCAACCGGCGGCTTGGGGCTGACCAGTGCCATCCAGGACGTGCACAACCTGTGCTGGAAGCTTGCCGCGGTTCTCGAGGACAAGGCTGACGACAGTCTGCTTGACACCTATGAGGCCGAACGGCTCCCAACGGATGCGCGCAATGCCCGGCGCTCCCTGGAGAATTCGATCGCGCACCTCGAAGTCGGCGCGACATTTGGCCTGTCGCCGGAGGCCGGCGAGGAAGCCAATTGGAATCAACTCCGGCGCGTCTTCAGCGATAAACCTGAAGATGCCGCCTACCGAAGCGCCGGGCTGCGTGCGATCCGCCGATTGACCATGGAAAGCTGGGAGTTGAACGTCGAATATGGTTACCGCTACTCGTCAGCCGCGGTGGTACCTGACGGCACGCCCGAACCGCCGAACGTCGATGATATCCGGAACTACGAACCCGGCACGTGGCCCGGCAGCCCGCTGCCGCACGCCTGGATCGACGACGAGGCTGGAGTTCGCCGGCCGATTAAGGATTTGGTCGGAATGAACCGTTTCCTGCTGATCGCGGGAGAGGAGGGTCAGGCGTGGTGTGATGCGGCCAGGAAAGCCGCCGAGACCACCGGCGTGGCACTGGATGCAGTGCGAATCGGTCACATCGATGGCGACCTCTTCGATCCGCGTCTGGCCTGGACCCGTGCTCGAGGGATATCGACGCAGGGTGCCGTATTGGTCCGTCCTGACCGATTCATCGGATGGCGTTCGTTGGGCATGGCAGCGGATCCTGCGGCCGAGCTGACCTCGGCGCTGCAACAGATCTTAGGCCGCTCAGGGCTTAATGAATTGGAGTTTGCGCAGGAAGGAGCTGTCGAAAGTCGAAACTGAACCTGGTCCTCGGCAGTTATGGACTACGGAATGAGCGGGCGCCCCATCGGGTTCCTCCACACGATCCGATGGAGCGGCCCTCAAATTCTTCACGGCAAGTCATCATAGGCGGCTGTGGTCAGGAACTCGCGGAATTCTCCCTTGCTAAGCTGGCCGATGATTTCGGCCGCGCGCTGGAACTTGCTTGCGCGGAAGGCCTCCATGCTGCCCTTCATGGCCCCCAGAATGTCATTGAGCTGGCTTTCAAAAAGAGACGAGGTGATGACCCGGCCGTCATCGATCTTGGCAGAGTAATGAATCCACTGCCACAATTGAGCGCGGCAGATTTCGGCAGTGGCAGCGTCTTCCATCAGGTTGTAGATAGGGACGCAGCCGTTGCCGCGAAGCCATGACTCGATATAGCGCAACGCTACATCGATGTTTCGGCGGAGTCCCGACTCGGTGATTTGCCCCTTGGGAATCTCCAGCAATTGCTTTGCGGCGATCCGCGGCTCAAACTCGGCGGGTGGATGTATCTGGTTTTTGCCCGGCATGTATTCATCGAAGACCGCACGTGCCACAGGAACCAGACCGGGGTGCGCAACCCAGGTTCCATCGTGTCCCGCGCGGACCTCGCGCAATTTGTCTTCACGGACCCGCTGCATCGCCTCTTCGTTGGCCTTTGAATTGTCACGAATGGGGATTTGCGCGGCCATCCCGCCCATGGCGTGAATGCCTCTCTTATGGCAGGTGTGGATCAGAAGTTCCACGTAGGAGCGCAGAAACGGCTGTTCCATCGTGACATCGCCCCGCTGCGGAAGCACGCACTCCGGACGATTGCGGAACTTCTTGATGAAGCTGAAGATGTAATCCCACCGGCCGCAGTTCAGCCCTGCCGAGTGGTTGCGCAATTCATAGAGGATCTCGTCCATCTCAAAGGCTGCTGAAATCGTTTCGATCAGGACAGTGGCTCGAATCGTGCCCACGGGAATCCCAACATATTCCTGAGCAAACTCGAACACATCGTTCCATAGCCGCGCTTCCAGATGGCTCTCCATCTTGGGCAGGTAAAAATACGGAGCCGAGCCCCGATCGAGCAGGATTCGGAAGTTGTGAAAGAAGTAGAGGCCAAAGTCGAACAACGACGCCGAGATGAAGGAGCCTGAAATCTCGAAGTGTTTTTCCACCATGTGCCAGCCACGCGGACGCACAAACAGCACTGCCGGGTCGGGCTTCAGCTCATACGTGCGTCCATCCGGCGACTGCCATTCGATCGTGCGCGTATTTGCGTCGCGAAGATTGCGCTGGCCCTGAATGCAGTTACTCCACGTGGGCGTGTTGGCATCTTCAAAGTCGGCCATGAAGACCTTCGCGCCGGAATTGAGCGCATTGATCACCATCTTCCGCTCCGTTGGGCCGGTGATCTCCACGCGCCGGTCAAGCAACTCCTCGGGAATGGGAGCCACTGACCAGGATGACTTCCTTACGGGCTCGGTTTCAGCCAGGAATCCGGGGAAATCGCCGGCATCGAAGCGCTGCTGGCGCTGGCGGCGAAGTTCCAGCAGAAAAACGCGCCGAGTCTCGAACCTTTCATGAAGAGCTCGCAGAAACTCGCATGCTTGCGATGTGAGCACATCGCGATCGCCTTCCGACTGCGAATCAGTAGAGTTGGGAATCTGGACAACTGAACTCATGTGCGTTTCTCCTTGGTGAACTGAATCCGCCTGGAAGCTCCGATTAAGTCAAATCAGACTTGTTCAGAGCTTCCAGAATCAAGCGCTTGCCTGCAGGGGATCGGGGATCTCATGATCGTAGGGATCCTCGAACTGCTGCTCCTCAGTGGATCCCGGGGTTGCGCAGGTAGAGAGATTCCCTGAGGCGATGGTTGTGGCAACCTGGTCGAAGTAGCCTGTTCCCACGAAGCGCTGATGCTTGACGGCGCCGTAGCCATACTTTTCCGCCAACTCGAACTCGCGCTCCTGCAGCTCCGAGTATGCGAGCATCCCCGTGCGGCCGTATGCGCGCGCAAGTTCGAACATGGAGAGGTTGAGAGCGTGAAATCCGGCAAGTGTCACGAATTGGAAGCGGTACCCCAGTCCCGCAAGGTTATGCTGAAACGCGGCAATCTCGGAGGTGCTGAGCTTGCTTCGCCAGTTGAACGAAGGCGAGCAGTTATAAGCGAGCAGCTTACCTGGGAATTCCTTGTGAATGGCCTCTGCGAAAAGCACGGCATCCTCAAGATTCGGCTCCGACGTTTCGCACCAGATCATGTCCGCGTACGGCGCATATGCCAGTCCACGTGCAATCGCGGCCTCGATGCCGCCGCGGAACGTGAAGAAGCCTTCAACGGTCCTTTCGCCCTTAAGGAAAGGACGGTCAGCCGGGTCGCAGTCGCTGGTGATCAGTTGTGCAGCATCGGCATCGGTTCGCGCAATCAGGATCGTGGGCACATTCAGAACGTCCGCAGCCAGGCGGGCGGATATCAGCTTCTGGATCGCTTCGCGGGTAGGCACAAGTACTTTTCCGCCCATGTGGCCGCACTTCTTCGCGGAGGATAACTGGTCTTCGAAATGCACCGCCGCCGCGCCGGCTTCGATCAGCGCCTTCATTAGCTCAAAGGCGTTTAGATTCCCACCAAAGCCGGCCTCCGCATCGGCCACGATCGGCAGCATCCAATCGATCGACCCATGGCCTTCAGCGTGCGCGATCTGATCGGCGCGCATCAGCGCATTGTTGATGCCGCGAACGATGGCGGGAACACTGTTGGCGGGATAAAGACTCTGGTCTGGGTACATCTGGCCCGCGACATTGGCATCGGCAGCAACCTGCCACCCGCTCAGATAGATGGCCTTGAGGCCGGAAGCGGCCATCTGCACGGCCTGGTTTCCGGTGAGGGCGCCCAATGCGGCAATGTGGCTTTCTCGATGGAGCAGGCGCCAAAGCTTCTCCGCTCCTTCCCGGGCCAGAGAGTACTCGACGCGCACTGTTCCGCGTAGTCGGCTGAGCTGCGCGTGGTTGTAGGTTCGCCTGATGCCGTTCCACCTGGGCGATTCCCACCCGCTGATCGTTGTATGGTTATCCATCGCTTTCTCCTTGTGCCTTTGGCAGGCCATGCCGCAATGGTCCGAGTTAACCTCAGCCCTGGCCGCTCTGACAAGACCATGTCGTCCAAATCGGACCAGTAGACGAAGTGTCCTTGTCCCAGCCATAATGCGACAGGTGATCCGCGCTGAAACAGGCGAGCCAGGGATCAATCCGATTCGACCCTCTTTTAGCCCGGGCGAGGTCACTGACCAACGACCGATTTGGACGAGCAGCATCGAGGTGCTTCCATTGCCGCTGACACAGAACGTTATTGCCAAACTGACGACATCTCTTCGCTTTCGGCGCATCGACCAGGGCATTGCACTGCTGGAGCGGCACGAGGCCGACCTCCAGCAGATCGGACCCGCTACTCCGAACCCAGGCAGTTTGTTGCTGCTCGTTGCGCAGTGGGTAGACGCGGGCTTTCGCGATGCTCGGTTTCTTTCACCTCTGATGGCACATTTCAGTGCGGCTTTCCGACGGGAAATGGCCATGCAGGACTATCTGCAGCTACGAATGGCAGAGGGGTTTTGCGCCCTCGCAAGCGGCAACAGCGACGAAGCCATCCGCATCCTGGATCTCACCGTTCAGGCTCGTGAGGACTTGGGTGACGATGAGAAGCTCGCTCTGGCCCACTTTTGGAAGGGACGCGCTCATCGAAAGAAGGGCGAGTATGAGAAGTCGCTTGCGCATATTGTGCGGGCGCGCGAACTCGCTCAGACCAGTGAAGACGGGATGTTCAAGGCGATTATCCAGATACAGGAGAGCTGGCTGCTGTTCCAAAAGGGTCAGAGCAAGGGGGCGCTTCACCTTCTTGCCTCGGCGGAAGCCACATTGAAGCCGACCGATCATTACATCGCGCTCGGCAACATCGAGTCGGCTCGAGGGAGGATTCTGCGTCGATCGGGCGATTATCCAAGGGCATTGAAGTACTTCGAGTCAGCCGAGAGGCTCTATGAAAAACGGGATATGCGACACTCCAACATGGCACGATCGCTGGTAAATGCCGCGTACGTGAGACGCCTCCTTGCACGCCAGATCAGAAAACAAATCGATCGGAAAGCCCAATCGGGCAAACAGTACACTTCACCCCGCCAGCGAACCGGGCAAGGCAATCCTGAGCCGCTGCGGGCGAGTTATCAGCGGCTCTGTGATGAAGCCATAAACAACCTCAATCGCGCCCGCGAGGTTTATGAATTCCATGGGAACGAAGATGGTCTTGGCAACGTCATACTCAATCTCGGCTATCTTCATCTTGACCGCGGAGAGATCGACCGTGCCTCCCAGGAAGCCAACAAGGCATTTAAAATCGGCTCGAGCCGAAGCGATCAGATCCTGATGGCTCGCGCACGCATTCTTGGAGCGGCATGCGAAAACGCGCATGTAGAAGAGCAGACCGGAGAGCAAGACGATGTTGCAGTCCATGCACGCCGGGCACTGGATTACAGCGAAGAGGCGCTGGCTCTGGCGCGCAGTATGCAAAGCCGGCGATTGCTTGCCGGAGCATATATGGCGCGCGGCATAACCGCGGCGAACGACTTCTACCAGGATTGGGAGCAAGCCCGCGCGTGCACTAGCGAAGTAACCGCAATGATAGGACCGGGTGACAGCGACCTGCTCGTTGAAACACTCGCCGATTTGAAATCCCGTATCATGCAGGCGTCCGGAATCAATGACGCTCTGCGCGCGTGGTCCGAAGGGATAGTCGGGGAGAAGACATTTCAACAGATCACAGAAGAGTTTGCCGAAGTCGTGATTCCCAAAGTATGGATGCGAGAGGAAAAAAAGGTCGCTCGAGTCGCGCAACGACTGTCGATTTCACCCAAAAAAGTGAGAAGGGTGCTGCGGAATGCCGGTTGGCGGTAATCCCTATGATCCGCCCAAAGCGAAGCGAAAATACGCTAGTAGCGGGTCACTGCTGCGACGGATTCCAAGGGCGATGCATTCATCCTGCCATTGGTTGAGAGACGCGCGAGCAACTCGGAGACCGCCTCGCTGAGTTGCGTCTTCGTGCCGGCATCGAAGACATAGCGGTCCGGCCGTATCAACACAAAATCGATGCCGCTCTGGTCGAACCATTGACGCAGCATACCGGTGTGGTCCGCCGAGCTGCCGTTCGACCCGTCGACAGAGAACTCGAACATCCGGCAAGGTAAGTGGCGGCACAGTTCATTCAGCACACTTCGATTCTCGTTGAGAACTCCTTCGCGGGCCACTACGGCAAATCCCCGGCCCAGTACGTCGTCGAGTAGCTCGATCCTGCCCTGGGCTGCGGTTACGCGGGGTTGCAGAGCAAGTTGGCCTGCAAGAGATGAATGCGAACCGACGCATCCTCGCTTGAGTGGTTTCTTCCGGTTTACGTTCTTGATGAATGCGCGGCGAAATGGCGCGATGCGACGGAGCGCACGGAAAAACACGTGATCGCGAAGGAACGCCACTGCCCGGTTTCGTGTCTGGATGATCCTCCCCAGCAAGATAGCTCCCTTGATGATTTCGCAGACATGCGCGCAACGCTCCTGGGTGTAGTCCTCGAGTATGTGGGGAGCGCAGCGCCCTGAAAGGATGAGGTCCAGACGCCACGCGAGCGCCTGCGCATCGCGAACGCCGGAGCACAGTCCCTGGCCAAGGAATGGCGGCATCTGGTGCGCCGCATCGCCGGCCAGGATCACCCTCCCTGAAACCCAGTCCTCTGCCCATAGTCCATGAAAGGTATAGCGGGCTACTCGAATGATCTCCACAGTCTGCAGGTCAACGTAGCTGCTTAGTCGTTCCCGGATCGCTGCCTCGTCGCTGGTTGCCTGTGCAGCTTCATCTACGACCAGGAACTCCCATCGGTAGTAGGGACCGGCAATCGGCACATAGGTGGCCGGTTGCTTCGGGTCGCAGATCTGCGCGTGGTTCGCGGGGAGTGTCTTGTCTTTCTCCCCTGAGCGTGTCCTGATGTCCGTCACGAGCCAGCATTCATCGAAGCCGGCCGAGCGCAACGGAATACCGGCGGATTTCCGGACGAAGCTGCGGCCCCCGTCGCATCCGACCAAATAGCGCGCACGCACGCGCACGTTTTCTCCCTGGGCGTTGGCGGCCGATGCGAATACGTGATCGGAGGTCTGCTCGATCTCAGACACAGTGAAACCGTACAGGCTGGTCACATTCGAGAACCGGCGCAGTCCGTCTCGAAGGTGCTGCTCCAAGGTGGGCTGATGAAACCACCAGGAGCGTGCATGGCCGAACGGCTGATCGTCGGTAGCAATTTTGGCGGTGACCATGGGATCTGCATGAAAGCTGCGCCTGAACTCCATGTATGCGAAGGGTTCGCTCGTGTTCGCAACCTCTCGCGATAAACCGGCTGCCTGGAAGACGCGCATGGCTTCATCGTCGAAGTGAACCGCTCTGGCGGCATCGAAGACCGTTTCGTGGCGCTCAATGCCGATCACTGACCAGCCGTTAAGGCCCAGCAGGTTTGCCAGCAGAGCCCCGGTAGGGCCGAGACCGACGATCAGAACATCGCACTCGTGTGTAGCGGGAACATCCATGGGTGACCCCCCAAAGAAACAAATGGCCCAGGCGGAGATTTTGAACATGCGTGTTCAGCATTGTCAATGGATCTTTTTACTGGAAGGTCAAAAAGGTATTGACAGTCGTTTGAACACTAGTGTTTACTTCTGATTCGATGGCGAGGAACACAAGCTTCCCCAAGCCCCTCAGCGCCGCGCAGGAACGCATTCAGCAAGCCGCATTGCGTTTATTCGCTGAGAGAGGCATGGAACACGTGAACGTGAGCGACCTGGCGTTCAGCGCGCGCGTTGCCCGGGGAACCGTCTACAACAACCGGCAGGCCTCGATCAAGGACGTGTTCGAGGACACTGTGAGCCGGCTGAGTGCCGAGATGCACGAACGCGTCAACAGGACGAATTCGTCCATCGACGATCCTGTCCAGAGGCTGGCGAACGGCATGCGCTTTTTTGTGCGCCGGGCCTACGAAGAGCCCGATTGGGGCGCCTTCATCGTGCGCTTCGGAATGAACGACGAATCCCTGCGGCAGATGTGGCACGGCCAACCGCGGAAAGACATCGCACATGGGATTGCCGCGGGTGATTACAAGTTGCTTCCCGGGCAACTCCCCAGCGCCATCATGATGGTCGGTTCCAACACGCTGGGAGCCATGTTCCTGGTCCTGCATGGACATCGAAGTTGGCGAGCAGCAGGGTCGGATGCCACCGAACTCACGCTTCGCGCATTCGGAGTGCGGCCCCAAAGGGCCAAAGCGGCAGCCACAGCGGATCTAGGTGCGTTGTTAAGAATCGATTGATTTTTTTCCAAGCTACTCAGCTCATTGGCTCAAACCGTATGGCAGAACATGCCGGAGAGACAGGAAGGACACATGCAGCCGGTTTTGAAGACTCCGCAGCCCACCCGTCATTCACATCCAATGGTGAAAGCCTCCAGCCTTGCACACCTGATCTTTGAAAGACCCGATCTGGAGCTCGCTGAACGGTTTCTGACGGACTTCGGGCTTGTTGTGGTGGAGGAAACTCCGGACACGCTTTACCTGCGAGGAGCCGGCCCGGCGGCGTACTGTTACAGAGTTCGTCGGGCCAGCCGGCCGCGGTTCGTAGGTTTTGGTCTCTGTGTCGCATCCGAGTCCGATTTGCACGAGCTGGCCGGACTCGCGGGGGCCTCGAAGATCGAAGCCTGTCCTCACCTCGGCGGTGGTCAGTTCACTCGACTGCATGACCCTTCGGGATTCGTTGTGGAAGTGGTTTGGGGACGGTCTGATGCCGAGAAGCTCGAGTACAGGCCACCCTTGAGCTTGAATCAGGGGGTGCAGCCCACGCGTATTAACGTGACCCAGCGTCCGCCCGTTCGTCCTCCTGACATTTACAAGCTTGGCCATATCGTGCTCGAAGTTCCCGATTATCAGAAAACATGCGAGTGGTACACCTACCACTTCGGCTTCATTCCAAGCGACGTGCAAGTCTTGCCTGACGGATCTCCTGTCGTGACTTTCATGCGTCTCGACCGTGGCGAAGAGCCCGCGGATCACCACACCTTGGCTATCGCACAGGCATTTACTCCTGCGTACAGCCACAGCGCCTACGAGGTAGTCGACGCCGATGCAATCGGCATGGGCCAGAAGATTCTGCGCGAACGCGGATGGAAGCATGCATGGGGAATCGGACGGCACATCCTGGGCAGTCAGCTTTTCGATTACTGGGCGGATCCCTGGGGAGACAAGCATGAGCACTACTGCGACGGCGATTTGTTTACAGCGGAGAGAGAGATGGGCATCGAGTTTGCCGGTCCCGAGGCCATGGCCCAATGGGGACAGCGCATGCCGGCGAGCTTCACCCGGCCAAAGTTAACGCTCGAAACTGTTTCCGGCCTGATCCGCAGCCTGCGGCATTCCCCTGATGTAACGGTTAAGAAAATCATCGCGTTGGCCAGACTCTTCGCGTGAATGGATTGTCACTCTGCACATCGGAGATTTCTGTCCTGGAGGAGTTGCTGCCGAATGGCATTTGCAGTTGTTCGTTTTGAGTTCGAGGGTCGAGTGGGATGGGGCCAGGTACGTGGCGAAGCTCTCCATCCAATCTGCGATGGATGCGCGTCCACAGGCGCACTCATACGCAGGATCGACGCGGACGGGGTGTGTTTGTCCGGAGAGTCGATTCCAATGACCCGCGTCAAGATGCTATCCCCCATCACACGCGATCAGCAGTTCATCTGCCTGGGCGCAAATTACCGTCAGCACATGATCGAGTCCGGAATCGATCCTGACGTGAAGCGATTCAACATGGTGTTCACCAAGGCGCCGGGCAGCATCGTGCCTGCCGACAGTCCCCTGGTCAAGCCGCGATGCGTGCGCTTTCTGGACTACGAGATCGAACTCGGACTTGTGATCAGGAAAGCCATCACGCAAAAGATCGTCGTGACCGAAGAAAACCTGTCCGAGTACGTGGCCGGGGTGGTCATGCTCAACGACTACTCCGCGCGCGACATCCAGATACCCGAAGGACAGTTTTACAAGGGCAAGAGCTTTCGGACATTTGCTCCCGTCGGCCCCCACCTCACCTTTTTAGCGCACGAAGAGATGCACTACCTGCGGGAGTTCCAACTGAAGCTGACGGTCAATGGAGAGGTGCGCCAGAGCGACTGCACCGCAAACCTGGTGTACGGGCCCGCTGAGACTCTGACGGAGCTCTCCGGCGTACATGACTTCGCCCCCGGTGATTTGGTCGCGACTGGCACTCCATCCGGTTGTGCGCTGGCCGTCCCGTCGCCGTTGAAGCAGCGGCTCGTGGCCTTGCTTCCGGAAAAGAAGAAGTGGCAGATCTTTCTCAAAGTCCAGGAGCGCCGCAGGCAGTATCTCAAGCCCGGCGACGTTGTGGAATCGCGCATCCACAGCACAGATAAAGTGATCGACCTTGGGGTCCAACGCAACCTGGTGGTGGAAGAAGCCTAATGCCAGTCCGTGACATCGCAGACATCGTCCAAATCGAGTCGGTGCCGCTCAACCAGCGGCAGCTTCCCCCCAGCACGTATGCTGCGCTCAAGGAACAGACAGAGAAGACGCCCGATCGTCCGGCGCTGACATTCTTTCTCGATGGCGCGCGCTTCCAGCGTTCGAAATCGTGGAGCTATCGGGAGCTGTTTGCGGACATCACGCGGACCGCAAATCTGTTTGCATCGCTTGGACTCGGACCAGAAGACGTCGTGGCGTTCATCTTGCCGAACCTGCCTGAGACCCATCTCACCGTTTGGGGCGGAGAGGCCGCGGGCATCGCAATGGCCATCAATCCGCTCCTGGATGGCGCGCAGATCGCGAACCTGCTCAACGCGGCCCGCGCGAAGATTGTCGTGACGCTCGCGCCCACGCCGGGGGCTGACCTCTGGCCCAGAATCGCCGCACAGTTGGATGCCCTGCCAAGCGTGGAGACCATCGTCTGGGTAAACATGGCTCGCTATGTTACACCGCCCAAGAGTGCTGCGCTGCGCCTCATTGCATGGCGGGAAAAACTGAAATACCCGAAACGCAGGATCATTGATTTTGCAAGTGCAGTCCGGGAGCAACCGGCGGATCGCCTCATCAGTGGCCGTATTCCACAACCAGGGGAGCGGTCGTCGTACTTTTGCACGGGCGGTACTACAGGGCTCCCCAAAATCGCTTGCCGCACCCACCGGTCAGAGGTCTTTGACGCCTGGGCAATCCGGATGGTGTTAGGACCACGCGAAAAACGGAATGTCTTTTTTTGCGGGCTCCCCTTATTCCACGCAAATGGCCAGCTTGTCACGGGCCTCGTGCCGTGGCTGCGCGGGGACCAGGTCGTTCTCGCTACCCCGCAAGGCTATCGCGGTAACGGAGTGATTCAGCAGTTCTGGAAGATTGTCGAACACTATGGCGTGAACTTCTTTTCGGGAGTTCCAACCGTCTATGCCGCGCTGCTCGAACAGCCGGTGGAAAAGGCCGATATTTCTAGTCTGGAGTACGCTCTATGCGGCGCCGCTCCGATGCCTCCCGAGTTGTTTCGCAAGTTCGAAAACAAGACAGGACTGCGCATCCTGGAAGGATACGGGTTGACGGAAGGCGCCTGCGTTTCGACGATCAATCCTCCGGGAGGAGAACGCCGCATCGGCTCAGTCGGGGTGCGCTTGCCTTATCAGCCTATGCGCGTGGCGCTTTTTCACGATGACGGCAGATACAAGCGCGTTGCCGCAACCAACGAAATAGGAAGCATTTTGATTCAGGGTCCGAATGTTTTCGACGGTTACCTGAACATCGAGCATGAGAAATCGATCTGGATCGTCATCGATGGACAGAGATGGCTCAACACTGGCGATCTGGGCCGTCAGGATGCAGATGGCTACATTTGGCTCACGGGCCGCACCAAGGAGCTGATCATCCGGAGCGGTCATAATATCGACCCGCTCTCGATCGAGGAACCTCTGTTGCGCCATCCCGATGTACAAATGGTTGCGGCGGTTGGCCGCCCCGATCCACATGTCGGTGAAGTGCCCGTTGCCTATGTGCAGTTGCGTGCCGGCGCGGCCACTTCTGAAGAGGCGCTGTTGAATCATGCCCGCACCACGATAGGCGAACGCGCAGCGTGGCCCAAGGCAATCCGGCTCATCGACCAGATGCCGCAAACTGCCGTGGGCAAGCTGGACAAATTTGCACTCAGGCGCCGCGAAATCCAATTGACCGTACTTCAGGCCCTTCGGGATTCTGGCCTGCACGATAGCGAGATTGAGGTGACACAGGACCAGCAGGTTGGGTTAAGAGTCTGCGTGACCACAGATTCACAGCAATCCAGGTTGAAAGCTGAGGAAGTGCTTGGCCCGTTTCCCTTCGCCTGTTCGGTCTTTCTTGCCAAACCAAACCTTGGGCGCAGAATGGCATGATCAGCCGGGCGGCTTGTCTCCACGACGAAAGGAGACACTTGCGGACAGGTTCCTATGCAGGCTCCCTTCTGCGCTAACCTCGGGTCAGAAAGATTGGCAATCCCAGCTTGCGATCGTAAGTCGGCCTGTAGCGCTCTGTGTTGTACATGGTGGCGACGTCCACTCTGCGCGGTCCGAGTTTGGGATCGGGGATCGCCACCATCGTGTAACAACCGCTGCTGATCGCCGTCATCAGGCCCGACTTCCCCTCTTGAACGGCGTCCATCGCCATTCCGGCAAAGGTGGTGGCCACCAGGCGGTCGACGAAATCCGGGCTGCCGGAGCGCAAGTCATAAGTCAGGTCACTGACAACGGTCTCTTCGCCGGTGGCAGCATTGATCTCGTTGCTCAGGTCTTCCGCCACGCTCATCTTCTTATGGTGGCCGAAGGCATCGGCTGGGCCATACTCCTTTACCGAGTAGCCTTCCCACTCCGCACCCTCTGAGAGAATTACCAGCGAATAGTTACTGGGATTGTTGCGCTTGTCGGCTACCAGGATTTCAATCAGGTGCTGCAGATTCACTTTGTACTCGGGGATGCAGCAGCGTAAGGATGTTACGAACGCTGTGTAAAGGGCCGTGTAACCGGCGTCTCGTCCGAACACTCGAAAGATGCCGATCCGCTCATGCGATCCGACTGTCGTTCGCTGCCGTTCGATGGCATCCATGGCGCGAGTGATGGCGGTTGAAAACCCGATGCAATACTCGGTGTTGCGGACGTCGTTATCCATTGTTTTCGGCACCGCGATCACCTTAACGCCTTGGCGGTCAAGTTCAGCGGCATAGCTAAGGGTGTCATCGCCGCCGATCGCCACAATGTAATCGAGCCCGAGAGCCTCGATATTCCTGAGCACCGCCGGCGTTACGTCGTATACGGTGCTGGTTTCGCCGTTCTTGGTGGATTGCTTGCTTGGAAACTGTTGCCCCTCGAGCACCGGCGGAAGCTTCTTCATCTTGGTTGGATTGGTGCGCGAGCTATGCAGATATGTTCCGCCCGTGCGGTCAATCGTGCGCGTGTTCTCGCGATTCAGCGGCAGGATATACCGCAACCGGCTGACCGGATCTTTCAGATCGAGGTGTGTCAGTCCTTCCCAGCCGCGGCGAATACCAACGACTTCGTATCCGACCTCAGACCCGCGATAGACGACCGACTTAATGACCGAATTCAAGCCTGGGACATCGCCGCCTCCGGTGAGAATACCAATTCGCTTTGCTGACATGAGATTGCTCCTTTGCATGAAGTGCGACTCACGATCCTCGCAGTGAATTCTACAGGCCGCCTGTCGATAGAGGGCGTGTTAAAGATCTCTCCGGGTTCTGGCTGACTTGCAGGCAAGTGAGGAGTGATCCAAATCACGCGTACCTGCTCACGATTGCGCCCTGACCGGGCCTTCCTACGCCCCAGTGCCCAAAACGAAAGCTCGCCAGACGGCGAGCTTTCAAGAGACAACAGACATCTCGGACTTCAGGTGACGCCCGAAAGCGCCACTCAAGGACCCGTGCATACACTTGCTTGCCCTATAGGTTAGCCCCGCTTTCCGCCATGGAAATACACCCTTCGACCCATGCCGATTGCACTCTTCGGGCAGCTCCATCAACCGAAAAGGGTGGCTGCTCCTTGCAACTTTCAGCGGCGAACCCACTCATTCAACGCCTGATAGCGACCGAAGTCTCGCGGCGGCTTTTGTACCTGCTACCATTTGTGTCGGGGAGCGGGACTCTGCGCGCCGGAACTGTGTTCTGCCGGATGCAGCCGGCGATGTTTTTGCGCCAGATTCGTCCTTCCTCACATACAGGATTTCGTCCGACATTTCAGGTTAAACGTGGCATTCTCAGTCTTCCCCAACGCTGCCGCCCGCGGCCTTCTGTTCCTTGCGCTCATTCCCACGCTGCCGCTCGCGTGCGAGCCCGTCGCTGCACAGGCTCCGCCGGCTCGGTTCGACGAGCTGGCCGCCCGCGCCGCCGCTGCCCGCGACCAGCAGAACCTGCCCCTGGCCATCCAGCTCTACACCCAGGCCGAGCAGCTCAAGCCCGACTGGCAGGAGGGCTGGTGGTATCTCGGTATGCTGCAATACAGCTCCAACCAGTACGCGGGCGCCATCGACGCCTTCTCGCACCTTCTCCAGCTCGTCCCTACTGCCGTCCCCGCCATCGCGCTGCGTGGTCTTTGCGAATTTGAAACCGGCGCCTACGACGACTCGCTCCGCGATCTCGAACAGGCCGTCGCGCACGGAGCGCTCAACGAGCCCCGCAACGAGCAAATCATTCGCTATCACTTCGCGCTGTTGCTCACGCACGCATCGCGCTTCCAGGGAGCGCTCGAACAATTCGGGTTCTTCGCAATGCGACACGTTGACGCGCCCGATCTCAAGATCAGCATCGGACTTGCCGGCATGCGCGTTCCCTCGTTACCGAAGGACGTTCCCGACCAGGACCGAGCGCTTTTCGTCGAAGCGGGCAATGCAGGATATGTCTTCCTTTCCGGCGACAACGAGCGGGCCGACGACCTGTTCTCGCAGCTCTTCACCAAGTATCCTTCTGCGCCGAATCTCCATTACTTCTACGGCTTTCTGCTCTTTCCTCACGATCCAGGTCTCGCCATCGACCAGTTCCACAGCGAGCTCGCCGTAAACCCGACCGACGAGACGGCGAACGCCCTGCTCGCGCTCACGCTTGTCATCGCAGGCCGGTATTCCGACGCGCTCCAACCCGCTCAGCGAGCTTATGACACAGCGCCCGACATGGAAATGGCCCAGCTCGCACTCGGCAGAGCGCTCGCCGAAAACGGAGATATGAAGCGCGGCGCTGAACTGCTGAACCAGGTAATCGCGCACGACCCGAAGAACCTTGAGGCTCATTTGGGGCTTGTATCCATTTACTCCCGAAGCGGAAACCGGGAAGAAGCAGCCCGCGAACGAGAGGTTTGCCGTGACCTGGCGAAATAGCGCAAGCGGATTCCTCTCCGTCGCCTTCGCGGCCGCGATGCTCATTGCCGTTCCCGCGCAGCGCCTCGCCGAAGCTCAGCACGCACAGCAGCCCGACTCTCCAGTCACATGCGCCACCTGTCACAACGGCGTAACCAGCGCCTACGCAACCGCGCCAATGCGCCACGCCATGGAGCCGCAAGGAGCAAACCCAGCCCTGGAAGCGCATCCCGACCTGAGCGTCCAGATCGGACCGTACACCTACAAGGTGCAGACGAAAGACGGCCGGAGCACCTACACGGTTTCAGACGGAACTGAAACCATGACGCTGCCCATCCATTGGACCTTCGGCCAGCACTCGCAAACATGGGTTCTGGAGAAGGACGGTCATTACTACGAGAGCTTTGTCAGCTACTTCCCCCGCGCAAACGGCCTCGCCATCACTCCCGGCGATCAGAAGATCACCCCCAACAACCTCACCGAGGCGATGGGACGCCAACTGCCCCTCTGGGAAACCCGCACCTGCTTCAACTGTCATGGCAGCGGCGTTACCGCAGGCCAGAAACTCGATCCCGCAAAGGTGACTCCGGGGCTTGATTGCGAACACTGTCATGCCGCCGCGCGGCAGCACATGACAGATGCAGCGCAGGACAACTTCAAGACGCTGCCCAAATCGCTGAAGCATCTTGATGCCGAACATATCTCAGACTTCTGCGGCCAGTGTCATCGTACCTGGGACGCCGTGATGCGCAACAAGTGGCACGGACCCGCGTTTGTGCGCTTCCAGCCCTATCGTCTTGAGAACAGCAAGTGCTTCATCGGCAACGACCCGCGCATCAGTTGTCTCGCTTGCCACAACCCGCATCAGCCGGTGAATCACACCGCTGCGTACTACGACGCGAAGTGTCTGGCCTGCCACGCAGAGAGCAAAGCTGCACCGGCTGCAATCGCGGCGAAGACCTGTCCGGTTGCCAAGGCAAATTGCACCACTTGCCACATGCCGAAGGTGGACTTGCCTGGAGGACACGCGCAGTTTACCGATCACTACATCCGCGTCGTGCGCGCCGGTGAGACCTATCCGGATTGAAGAGTCAGCGCGATATTCTCTTGGCGCTTCGCCCGTGGTGAACTGGCATCAGCCATACAACGCTGACCCTGACAGCCCGTGGTGAAAGTGTGTTTTGTATCAGGGCACGACTTTAATCCCTTTTGCAGAGCTTCGCATATTTGTAGCTTTTGCCAGGCGCTCCTAAGTTCTGTTCCGCCGATAAGAAAAAAGGCGCGGCGGCCGAAGCCGCCGCGCCCCATGCTCAGGTTCGAACTAGAAGACGAATTTGCCTGCGAGTTCGAACGTCCTTGGATCCTGCACACCGCTGACTTCACCAAAATCGCTTCCGGTAATGTTGTTATGGAAGTTATTGAACTGGGTGTGGTTGAAGGTGTTGAACGACTCAGCGCGGAACTCGAACCGTGCCCGCTCTGTGAATGCGAACGACTTGTAGACGCTGGTGCTGAAGTTGGTGCGGCCGGGGCCTTTAACGATGTCCCTGCCTGCGTTGCCAAAGCCCAGGTTCGGGCCGCCGTTCCATGCTGCCACCGGCTGTGTGAAGCCATCGGTGGCTACCCACTGATAAACACCGCTGGCATCTCTCGCCTTCGGGTACTTCACACTGCCGCTGAAGTTCGGGCGGATGGTGTAATTGCCGCCGAGACCGACGGTATCGGACCCGCCATCGCTTGGAGCGTTGTTGCCGGCCCACGGCAGACCCGCCTCGGAGATAACAGTGCCCGAAATCTCCCATCCGCCAAGCAAGGAGTGACTCAGCCCGGTGGAGTGAGCAAAGATCGGGAGCTGGTAGACATAGTTCCCGTTGAAGATGTGGCGGCGATCAAGCGAGCCAGATCCCTTGTCGTACTTCAGGTTGAACGGGTTGGTTGAGGTATTCAGGTCGGAGCTGCCTACTTCGTCATCAATCTGGTGCGAGTACGTGTAGTCGAATTCGAAGGTCAGGCCATGCCGGCTCTGCTGCCGCAGCCCAGCCTGGAAGCTGTTGTAGTTGGTTGTGGCGATGTTTGTCTCCTCGGCGATGTTGGTGAAGCCGGGGAACGTTCTCGCCATCGTTTGCTGTGCGCCAGTGAGATTTCCGGCGCCATCCAGTTGCCGAGTTGCCAGCGAAGTGGACAACGGGAACGGGTTGATCGGGAAGATCACGTTCTGATGCCACCCCTCGTTGCCCACAAACTGAGTCATGAAAATGAGCGATGGGACGATTTCGCGCTGCACTCCGAGGCTGTACTGCGCAATAGCCGGCGCGTGATAACGCGGATCGATGGTCGTCGGGCCTTGAGGCACTACCGGCAGTTGAGCCGATGACAACTGTGATCCGGTCTGCCAGCTAAGGAATGGATTGGAGAATGTTACGTTGTTCAGGCTGGGCGTGTTCGAGAACGGAGCCGCCGTCGCAATGTTGTACACGTCATTGCCCTGCATGCGCTCAAAGAACGTGCCAAAACCGAGGCGAAGCACGGTCTTGCCATTTCCCGTCATGTCATACGAGAACCCCACGCGAGGCATGTAGGTGTCGAAGTAGTTCTTTGTCATGCCGCGCGGTGTGCCGTTCTGACCTGCAATCGTCACGCCGTTCAGGTAGAACTGCGCACCTTCGAAGGTTTGCAGTCCCGGACTGATGTTCGGACAAGTTGCCGTAACCGCGGTGCAGAACGCGCCGGTTGTGGGATCGATTGTCGGAATCAATCCGGCCTGGTACTGCGCCGGATCGAAGCTGGCCAGCCGGTTATTCCGTTCCCATGCGTGGGGGATCGCGTCATAACGGAGGCCATACTGCACACTCAGACGTGGAGTGATATGCCAGTTGTCCTGGCCATACACTGAGACGGTCTGATTTACATAGTGGCGGATGTCCTGGTTCTGCAACTGCGAGTAACTGGTACTCAATCCCATCAGGAAGTCGATGTATGAGTCGCCTGTCAGGTTCGCCGTTGTCGGCGCGCCCTTCGTCGTATCCCAGTTGTCGGCGAAGTTGTAGTAGCCGTTCGTGTTTCCAAACAGCTGCTGATTCTTGACGTACCGGTTGTAGCCGCCGCCGAACTTAAAGGCGTGCTTGCCTTGTGTTACCGACAGGCCGAACACCTCGGCATAGTCCCATGCGGCGTTCTTCCAGGGCTGGGACCATGGATCGAATGCTGTTCCATACGAGCCGAGGTTCACGCTGGGCAAACGGTTATCCGCATCAGCCGATTGCGGGAAGAACGACTGACCCGTCCAGCCGGAGGGCTTCACCCATGCAGAGCCGGAAGGGCTGATGTTGATCTTGTTGCCGTCGAAGTTGAAAGCGGCTTCGAGCAGCACGTTTGGCGTTAGCGATCCGGTAAGCTTGATCACCGAACTCCACGACGGGTTACTGAAGTTCGAGCCGACTGTCGGATAGCTGTCGCCGCTCCAGATCGAAGTGGCATATGTCTGGCTGACCGCGTCGTGGATGTAGTGGCCGAACAGCTGCCACTTGTCGTTGATGTTGTGATCGATGCGGAACAGGTCCTCGCGCACCTTGGTTGGCTGCTTCGAAGAATGCGAGTTCAGGTCGCCCGGATAATTCGCTTTCGGAATTGCGCCGACTGACATGAGCTGCAGCGATGCCGCATCCAACAAGTTCGCTTTGACAACGTTCCCCGGGAATGGCTCTCCCGGCGTGAGCTCATCAGCAGCAATGGCCGCTGCCAGGGCTGTGCCCGGAGCCGGATTCGGAACTACAATCTGGTGGCCTGCGTTGTACGCCGGAGCCACGTAAGTGAAGTCCTGCGCCGATGTGATGTAGTTGGCAGCCGGAATCGTATGAACGCCGGCAGGAGCGCTGCCCTGCACGATTTTGCGCCACTCTTCGTTGTAGAAGAAGAATGTCTTCTGCTTGTTGTTGTTGTAGACGTGCGGAATATACACTGGCCCGCCCGCATTGCCTCCAAAGATGTTCAAACGCAGTTCCGGTTTCGTTGCACCCGGAAGGTCGAAATAATTGTGCGCCTGCAGTTTGTCGTTGCGGTCGAACTCCCACAACTCCCCATGGAACTGCTGCGTGCCTCTCTTGATCGACATCGAAACCGTGCCGCCCGAAGAGATACCGTATTCCGGAGGATAGTTGCTGGCCATCACCTGGAATTCGCCCAATGCATCCTGCGAAGGCATCATCGACGATTTGCCGCCTGATCCGCGGTCATATGCTTCGCCGCCGTCGATCAGCCAGATGTTGTGCGCCTGGTTCAGACCGTTGAAGCTGATGGCAAAGCTCGAACCCACCGAGGTCGGTGTGTTGGAGTCTGGCAGGTTGCCGCTCACACCAAGTCCGAGTGTTGCGAGTGCCACGATGTTGCGGCCGTTGGTAGCGAGGGCGGTAATTTGCTGCTCGTTGATGAGCGTGCTCACCACGTTCGAGTCGCTCTGTACCGTCAGAGCGTCTGCCTGGACAGTCACCGTCGTTGATTCCGAACCAACCGTCAACTTGGGATCAACACGGAAGGTTGCGGAGATGTTGACTACGATTCCATTCTGAACAAATGTCTGGAACCCCTTCGCCGTGACCGTCAGGTTGTAGTTTGCAGCGTTCAATCCGGCAATCTCATACAGGCCGGTGTCGCTGGTAGTCGTGGTTTTTGTTGCGCCTGTGGCCGGATCGGTGAGAACAACCTTCGCCCCTGCGACGACTGCGCCCGACTGGTCCGAAACGATGCCGGTGACGTTTGAGTTCGCCTGCGCAAATGCCCCAACGCAAGCCAGCACGAACATCAACGGCAACAGAAACAACCTGTAGCTCGTTCGTCTGGATTTAACTTCCATCTCTGACTCTCCTATTCCGAAGTGGTACTGCTTGGTTACCGCAGCCCGGAAACGCGCAGTCTTGCTTTCTCTGTCGGAAAGCTCGGATCTTGCCGTTCATATCGAAGATTTCTTCTACTGCACTCCTCCCAGACCGCTAAGCCTGCTGTTGACTCGGCTTCAGCTCTCGCTTTCGAGCTCATGCCTGTGATCGGCTACCCGCATTCAAAGCCCGGCAACATCAGGCGGCCGCAAGGCGCTCCCCACAACCGTGGGGTGACTTCTGCGAACAAGCCCAATACTGCCCACCTAAAACGTTTCAGTAAACCGCCGACAACCATACCTCACTCTCTAAACCGCAGTCAATCTTTCTTTCAAAAAGGGCACCGGCATGACATTTTTGCCACGACAAACAGAGCAATCAAACACTCCCATCTCGACCTTGAGATAACGTCTTCGCAGAGTGCGAAACGCCTTGCCGTGGCGGGTTCGGGGCAGATCGTTGTTGAGCTTTCGGGGCTCGATCGGTCACAGTGCTCTGGCGGGAATTCTCTAAACCAAACTACTTTCCAGATAGCGTTTACTCGACTTGCAGGGCTCGCAAAGGATCCACCCGCGACACCCGCCAGGCCGGGACTGCTGAAACGGCCACGACCAGTGCCAGCAGCAGGAACCCTGCGCCAACGATGGTCGCCACGTCCAGCGGATTCACGCGAAAGAGCAGAGATCGAAGCAGCCTGGTCGCACAAAGAGCCGCAATAACGCCAAGAGCACAACCTGCCAGGCCAGTTACTCCACGCCTTCCGGCAGCACCTCAATCCCGCTCACCGTCGCATACCCCGCCACGGGCACAAAGTTCAGCAGTAGCTTGCCCTGTGCATTCGGCTCAATTCCCACAAACCGGCGGATTACGACATCTGTCTTCCCTGCTTCTTTGCCGAGATCAAAGTTTCCGATCAGCGTTCTTCCATTGCAGAACACGTTGAATACGTGCGAAACATGGCCAGTGAAATCCGCTGACTGCGGCGCCGGTTCACCTGGATTGCTATGGCGCGCAGCAAAATGAAGCACCACTGCATATCTCCCCCGCGTCACGGGAATCGCATACGAAAAGTTGCCCCACCGCTCCGTCTCGTAGAGTTCAGGATCGTCAGTTCCGGTAACCTCCTCTGCGTACGAAGCCAGTTGCCCGCCTTCGAAGTAGTTGTCCGGACTCCACCAGTGGCTGTCGTTCGAGTAATAAGGAGATTGCCTCGCCAGGATCCGCAACGGCCGGATATGCCCCTTGATTCCCGGCAGAATCTCGATCGCTGAAAGTAGCGCCGGTTTCCCGTCCTCTCCAACAAACTCAAGATGCAGCATTCCATCGGGCGCCGGTGTGATGCCCGCGAATACCTTCACATCCGCCATGCGGCTCGCTCCTGCATCGCCAATCACATCGAAATGACTCAACAGGGTCTGCCCGTTCGCCCTCACTGTCATCAGACGGCTGCCCTCACCGCCCGTACCGGTCGTGTCCGGCCCGTACACCGTCTCTGCAAAATACAGCCGCAGTTCATAGACTCCGCCCTTGAGCCGAATATCGTACCGGAACTGCCCCTGTCGGCTCGTGCGGTAGAAACCCGGGTCAAGCGTTCGGCCGACGTGCTGCATGGGGTTCTTCACGGCCGTGCCCCCGTTGAACCCCGCATCGGCGATCCACAACTTACCGGCATGGTCGACGAGGCTGCGGCTCGCGCCTGCCAGAATCCTGATCTCTTCGCCGCCGGGCGGCCCGAATTGCCCGTCAGCATTCTCCGGCTGGATGGGAACCGCGGTCGTTCCGGCAGTCGTGCTCCGCTGCAAGCGCCGCGAATAAACACCGTACCCAATGCCGATGGCGCAAATCAGCACCGCGCCAATCGCGATCAGCCACCACTTGCGGTGAAGCCATGCTACGGCGGCCGTGCTCTCAGGCTCGGTTTTGATCCCGGCGATGACCGGCGCCCTGGCTGCCGTGGCTTCGGCCGGCGCAATCCGGGGGTTCCGCATCTCGAACCGCGGCACGTACTGCCCCACGGGAATTGTGATCTGGATCGGGTGCGATGCGCCCTCGCCTGCGTAATACTCCGCAAGGCGCTTGCGCAGGCGGTTCGCCTCCACGCGAACGATGGAATCGGAATCCTGGTCAAACGCGGTTCCGCGGTTGAAAGCCTCCAACCCGATCGAATACTCCTTGATCTCGCCTGCGTTCCCGGAGAAGAGCTTTTCACATAGATAGGTGAGCAAATGGGCAAGCTTGGGTGCGCGAACAAAATCCGGTGAGGCAAGCACTCGCTGCAGCTCATCCCGCTGCAGTTCTACATCGTCCGTGTGTGAGCTTGTCGCCGCCATTTTGCTGACGCTTTCAGCCGCCGACTCCCAGTCACCATATTCGCTGTCGCACCCATATTAGTTCCACTTTTCTGTTCTCAGCCGGTCTTAACCGTGTAAGCAGCGGGTGTGACCACGTATGTAACGGCACTTAACCCCTGCCTTGCAGCGTTGCCATCCACCATGAAACCTGACCCGCATAAAGCTAAAACTCCATACGCAGCAGGAAGATGCATGGCGTACTGCGCGCGTGTAACCCCGATGCCACCCTCAGGTAGCAGGTATAGCGTTGTTGCGCGTCGCCGGCTGGCCTTTACTTGGGTCGAAGTCAAGAGCAGATCGCCTGGAGATCGAAACAAACGGCTTGAGCGAAATGCTCCATGGAGGAAACCATGCGGATACTCATGACATTACTCGCAGCCACCAGCCTGGCAATCTGTGCAGCCCCCTCTGGAAGGACTGAAACCGCACTGGATGTGCCAAGGGCAGACGCCCTGCAGGCCGCCAAAACAGCGGAGATGAAAGGGGATCTGGAGCGCCTTCACAACAACTTCATTCTGGCGATCAACTATTATCAGCAGGCGCTTCATGCCGATCCCCGGAACCCGGAGATTCTGAACAAGCTCGGTATCTCCGAATTAAAGATCGGAGATCGCCGTCCGGCACGCAAGTACTTCTCCGAAGCCTTGAAGGCCGACCCGCAGAATGTTTCGGCGCTTAACAATCTCGGCGCCTCCTATTACCTCGACAAGAAGTACAAAAATGCCGTCAAGTATCTGAAACAGGCTTTGGAACTTGATGAATCGAGTGCTCCAGCCCACCTGAACCTGGCGGAAGCGTGGATGGGCATGGGCCAGGTTGACCGCGCAATGACCGAATATGCCCGGGCCCTCGAATTGGATGCCGACATCCTTAATGAAAGCGAATCCGGCATCTCTGCGCGAGTCAGCACGCCCGAACAGCGCGCCCGCGTCAACTTCCTGATCGCGAAAGCCTACGCAAAGCGCGGCAACATTGATGGTGCCCTCGAATACCTGAAGCGCGCCAAAGACGGCAGATTCCCTGAAATGAGCAGGGTCTACAAGGAACAGGAGTTCGCGGTCCTATGGACAGACCCTCGTCTGGAGAAGATCGTAAAGCGGTAAGCAAACCTGCCGCCGCTTGATCGTCACACCTCGCTGTGGTCTCGTCACAGCGAGGTGTGACGCTTTCTGGAGAGAATTACATGTACCTTATTGCGTGTACCATGGAAGCCGAGACGGCCTCACAAGCCGGTGACGCAAGATGCAACCGCGCACTCTTACAAATTCCTGCCGCGCTCTTTCCATCCTCTTGTTGGTGGCGCTGCTCGGGTCTTTGTACTTCTGGAAGATCCGCCCAGCTCAACTCCGCTGGGGAGCAACTGCTGAGGAGTGTGCGAGAGCCATGCCGGAGGACGAGACCGTAGCCGATCCGGTCTTCGATGCAACACGCGCCATCACCATCCGCGCGACTCCTCAGCTGATCTGGCCCTGGCTCGTCCAGATGGGGTTCGGCCGGGCCGGATTCTACGGTTACGACCTCATTGAAAACCTCGGCAGCGCCTCTGGAATTCAAAGCGCGCAGACCATCGTGCCTGCTCTTCAACACCCGCAGATTGGGGATCTGCTGCCCCTGAGTGTCGCTGCGAACCTGAAGTACGGCCCGATTCAGCCGGATCGCTGCATCGTCTGGAAATCCCTTGACGTTCCCAGTGACGGCGTCTTCATCTGGGAACTGGTTCCGATCGATGCGAACCACACGCGTCTCATCAGCCGTATTCGCTGGAATTACGAGCACTCACCCAGCGGGCTTGCGCTCGGCATCTTTACGGAATTCACCGACCATGTCGCGGTTCGCAAGATTCTTGAGGGCGTTCGCGACCGCGCGGAAGGCCGGCCACCCGAGTCGCTCTTCGCTCAGGCCCTTGAGATTGCATCCTTGCTCCTCGCCGTGCTGAATCTCCTCGTCGCCCTCCTCTTCATTGCGTTCTGGCAGAGATGGGGATGGGCCTGGCTCATCGCACTTGGAGCGGGGCTTCTTCTCGAGTTGGTTCTCTACGGAACAATTCCGCCTGCAATTCGCGCCGTGCTGCCGTGGCTTTATCTTCTGGGAATGGCAGTGGTCGGAGTGAAGTTCGGCCGATCAAGGTTCTCCCGCCATTTCATCCGCTGGTAAAGCATCTTCGGAATCGGAAGTATGTACTTTACGCAAGGCCAGAGGCAACGCTATGATGCACCCACTCCGCCAGCCCGTGCTGCCGGAACCCGTTTTGCCGCTTTCTTTGTAGCCATTTGAACCGCTTTCCTAGTTCACGGTGGGCTGTTTGTACCTGAGCCGTTTTCCTTCGAAGGTTGGCCGAAATAGGTGAGCGAGAATTTTCTGACACTCTGATGATTGAACTCCGCAAGGCGGACATGACAATGAACGAGATTCGGACAGCGGCGGCCAAGAAAGCATGGGAAACCATACGTGCACGGAAAGCGGCAGCCGCAGCCAGCCAGCCGGTTCAGCCAGTTTCGGAGCCTGTACCAGTTCCGGACTACAGCGCCCGAGCATTGAAGGCAAAGAGCGCATTCATAAAGGCTCGTGCATCAGAGGCGGCCAGCAAAGAGGCTCTGAAACTCTACCTAGAAGAGCGCGGTTGGAAAGTGATGTTCTTTGAGGGCAAAACAGGATCGCCACGCACTGGAATAATTGACGCCGTGGCTTATCGGCTTGACCAAAAGAACGCAGATCAACTGGACGTGAAACTGATTCAATTAAAGGGTGGCAAAGCGGGCATTACCGGTACGGAGATTAAGCGGCTAAAGCAAGCCGCCGAAGATGCCCGAATCAGTTGGGCGCTGGCAGCTTTCGATGGCGAGATGTTGCAATTGGTTTCCGAAGATGCGGGAACAGAGTAAAAATCCCGTCAAATCCTGCGAATTCCCTCCGGACTCCGCCCTTGCTAAAGTGCATACTTCCGCTCGGAATTACTGTTGATTGAAACCACGTACTCAAGTGGCTTATTCCTTACGAAAAAGCCGCCTTTCAATCAATGATTTCAAAAGTCCACCTGAATTCCGAAAATCCTCTAGTCGATCCAACTCAGCGACGGAATCGCGAGATCAGGTAGAAGATCACCGAGAGGATGACGCTGATCAGAATGGACGTCCCAAGCGGAAAGAAGACCGAGACGTTTTTGCCTCGATAGGAGAAGTCTCCGGGCAATCTGCCCAGCGGTAGTCCGAAGCGCGCCGCGAACAGCAAAAGTGCGCCAATCACGACGAGCAGGAGTCCCAGACCGAGAAGCGCTTTTCCGAGTTCAACCATGGGGCTTTGTTGCATCCCACCGAGGCTAGGATACCTTGATCGGGCTTTGCGGAAGGATGGCGGGTGGCCCCGATCTCACGAGGAATCTTATCCAGTTGAGGGTGCCCCCGGTCCCTCGCGTTTGGGGACCGGGGATGGAAGACTCACTTATCATCGTCGACGGATTCCCAACTGGAGTATCCTCGGCGGGTGGCCCCGATCCCACGAGGAATCTTATCAAGTTGAGGGTGCCCCCAGTCCCTCGCCTTTGGGGACCGGGGATGGGAAGACTCACTTATCATCGTCGACGGATTCCCAACTGGAGTATCCTCGCAGTGCATGAAGGGCCAGCGTATCCGTTGTCAGCAAACCGGGGAGTTCCACTTCCTCACCTTCAGCTGTTATCGCCGTCGTCCTTACCTGTCCACGGTCGCCGCCATGGAGCTTTTTGAAGATGCGTTGGAGCGCGTTCGCCTGCGCTATCTCTTTGCGGTCGCCGGTTACGTCGTCATGCCGGAGCACGTGCATCTGTTGGTCAACGAGCCCCGGCGCGCACTTTTATCCAGGGCCGTTCAGGCCCTCAAGCTGTCCGTGTCGGTGAGGGGCCGGGAAAGGCCCTTCTGGCAGGCTCATTACTATGATTTCAACGTCTCCTCGCACGCCAGGTTCGTGGAGAAGCTGCGCTACATTCATCGCAACCCGGTGCGCCGGGGGCTGGTCGCGAAGCCGGAGGACTGGCGGTGGTCGAGCTATCGCCACTATCAAACAAACGGGCATGCGCGGAGACGTGGAGATTGAATCGGAGTGGACCGCACGGCACAGAGGCTGGCAGTTGCCCGAGTGGATGCGCTACCGGCAACTCGGTTCTTCCTCCCCAGTCCCCAAACGCGAGGGACCGGGGGCACCTTCAACTTGATAAGATCCCTCGTGAGATCGGGGCCACCCGCCTGTACAAACAGAATGATTGCGGAAACTTTTGAGGACATATGCACATTCGGACGAAGATCATCATTGTCACGCTGGGGCTGAGCGCTCTGAGCGTTATCGTCCTGTCCGCGATAAGCAAGCAGCTTCCATCTGACGAGTCGCTGCGTACGCGGTTCGTCGCCCATCGCGTTGACTTCGAGAGGCTCGTAGTCATGACAAACGAAGACAGCCATTTGACTCGGATTGCGCCCGATTTCACTTGGCTGGACCATGACGCGGCATGGCCTAGAAAGAATGTCGGGATTTCAGAGAGTCGCTGGGAGGATTACAGGCAAATATTTCAGACGGTTGGCGCCTCGGAAGGGCTGATAAAGTATTCGAATCCTACTGAGATTTTAATTCCGATTACGTCAATAGGCTTAGTTCCGAGCGGTGTCGAAAAGGGCTTAGCATACAGCCAAACGTCTTTGAGTCCAGTTCTGAAATCCTTAAACGAAAGGCCACCGGAGGAATTTTGGAACGGAACAGATCGCAGCCACGTGCTCGTGTATGAGCCGATTGGGGATCATTGGTACATCTACTATAGACAGTGGTGACCACGAGGGCGAGGTAATGCGACAACGGTGCTGCGGCGATGCTTGGTTCCGTGTAAGGGCGAGCATCATGGAAAGCTTGACGGCCTATGCGGTGCGATCTACATCGTGCCGTCCCGGTCTGGCCTGAGCTAAGCGAAAACTCGCGTCAGGGGTTCGGCGAAAAAATCCCGGACTGCATCGGGGAGAGGAGCTTGCTAAGGAGTTCATGGTGAGCACGCGATTAATCGTTGGCATTGCGTCGGCTTGCGCTGCAATGACCGGTCTCATTTTGGCGAACATGTTTCTATACATGATGATCGGCGAGATCAACCGCAACCGGAATGAGGGAAACCTTGTCTCGTACTTCGGCTTCGCCTTTCCGAAGATGCAAAGGATTTTCGGTGAATACCGCGCTAAATACCCAAACGGGAGACTGCACATCTACGCCCTCGTTGCCTTTGCCGCTGCGATGATCGGATTGCTCGGCGTGGCGCGTGCCCTGGGTTTCTTTGGTTGACAGCCAGAGTTGTTTGGCAGGTCGCTCTCGGCGCGGCCTGCGGCATCTGCGGCTCCGCCGCGCGGCTGTCTGATCTGCGCGCTGCCTACGGCATCGGGATTACGCTGCGACACGTCACCCCCGGCGGGTTGCTGCAGGGATACTGCGCGGTAACTGTGCGGGAACGGCGGGTGGCCCCGATCCCACGAGGAATCTTATCAAGTTGAGGGTGCCCCCGGTCCCTCGCCTTTGGGGACCGGGGATGGAAGACTCACTTATCATCGTCGACGGATTCACAATTGGAGTATCACGCGGAGGGCACCCGGCGCCAAGAACCCTGGGCCGCTCCTTCCAGCGCGTCAAAACGTGTCAAGCTCGCACGCCCCGTCGCCTTCACTAAATCCCTGAAACCACAGCCTCAATAATGAACTGCGTTTTGCATGTTATTTCCTTCGCCCGTTGCACAATGTTTAGTGATGACCCGCGAATTCTGCCGTGAGCGGCTCAAAAAACCAAAATGCTCCATAACTCCTTTGCTGAGAGGACTCTGCGCCTAAGTCTAATGGGCAGAGGACTTTGCGGCGGCACCATGTCCGCAGACTCCTGAAAGCAGAGAACTTCGTCACAGAGTATGGGTGGGGGTATCGATTCAGCCACGTGATCAGATGGGCAGTCCGGCAGTCCGAAGACATACCCGCCCGACGGGCTAACCTGAATGCATGGCCGGCGATTCGCTTCCGCGTGCAAATCAGCTTCGAGCCGAGCTCATGCTGCGCAACAGGACCTATGCGCGCAGCCATCCGCACGTCGAGAGCTACGGCAGCAATCCGGTCATCGTGTACGCGCCGGAGAATGGCCGCCACGGCAACTTCTACCCGCCCGCCTACGCCGTCATCGCCGCGCGGCCGGATTGGATGCGACGCTTTGGAAAAATTCACTCGCAGCTCCGCTCGCTGCCGAAGCCGCTGCTCGATCCCGCGCGAAAATGGCGCGAACTCGACTCCTCGATGAGCTCCGACGCCCTGCTGATGAACATCTTCTGCACGCCCGGCGTAATCGACTCCGAGCCTCTGCGCCGCATGATGGGCATCGACAGCGACACAGAGCCCATCTTCGGCTGGAAGGCTCGCGTTTACTTGCGCAGCGGCCGCGTCGACCGTACCGAAGTGGACATGCGTTGGGGCAACCTGCTCGTCGAAGCCAAGCTCACCGAAACCGATTTCCAATGCCGCGAGCCAGCACTCGTTGAGGCCTATCGCGACCTCGATGAGGTTTTCGATCGCGACCTGCTGCCGCGCGTCCCGATCCGTATCCGCCGCCGTCGCCGGGCTGTGGAGTTCGCCGAGGAATTCACGCAGGAGTGGGAAGCGCCGAGCCAGGATGCCGATGAAGTTGCGCGGGCGTTCCACGCTGAAATCGAAGCGCGCGCCGATGCGGAGCAACCGTGGGAGAACGGCTACGCAAGCTACCAGCTCATCCGCAACGTGCTCGCCGCGCACGCCGCCGGCGCATGCTTCTGCGTCATCCACGACCAGCGACGCCCCGATCTGAGCGAAGCATGGTTCGAAGTAATGCGCGCCATCAAAACCGCGGAGTTGCGCGTCCGCTGCAAGGTCCTCACCTGGCAGGAACTCGTTCTGCTCCTCCCTTCGGGGCTGCGTGAATTCCTCGACCTCAAGTACGGTATCGTCGCGCCCGGTTCCGTCTCATCGGCGATCGAACGGTTCGAATCGTCCTCATAGAAAACTGGCGGGAGCAAATTGAATCGGCATCGCATCCCGGCTCCCCAGGCGCTGCAAAGCGCAGATCCAGCATGCGAAAATAATGCTGTGAGTCCGCGCGCGAAGCTCTTTTTCCCTCTTCTTTCCCTGGGCCTGATCGCAATCCTCGCAAATCCTGCTTCAGTCTTCGGGTCGAAGAAAGATGACGAAGCCAAAGCGGGCGCGATCCTCTTCCGCGACAAGGGCTGCACCTACTGCCACGGCGCCGGCGCTATCGGCACCAGGAAAGCGCCATCACTTCTCGACCTTCCTAAAGACAAAACCTGGACCAACGATAAAATCACCAACCAGATCCTCAACGGCGGGCAGAAAATGCCGCCCTTCCGCGACTCCGTCAGCGACGAGGAAGTCAGCCAATTGATCGCCTACCTGCGCGCAAAGAACAAGCCGGTTCCTCCTCCAGCAACCACACAGGATTCAGTCCCGGCGTTCTCTCCGCAATGAGCGTTTGATCGCGGCTGGCTTAATTTTCCGGCCACACAATGCGGGTCAGCTCTGTGGCAGTATCCCACAGCCTTCGTCCCATCGTCGGATCCAGCACCCGCATGTCCAGCGCTTCGGGAACCGTCGGTCCGATAAGGTCGACCAGGCTTTTCGCCGCCATGGAATCCTGCTGAGAAGTCTCCATGAGCGTCTGCAACACACCCCCCTGCAACTGGTCCGGCGAAAACCCCAGCGTCCGCCGATACCAGCTTATGGAGCCGGTAACCTCCGTCGCATTTGCAATCAGCGCAGCCTTCGCGCCGATCGGCTGTGCTGAGTTTCCAGACAGACCCCAACCCCGCGCGTCGCTTTGACGCTGCAACTCAACGGCAAAGATCATCATCGCCAGCTTCGACTGGCTGTATGCCCTCAGCGGCGTGTACCCTTTCTCAAGCTGCAAATCCTCCAGGTCAATCTGCCCGTGATGGCGCCCGGTGCTTGTCAGCTGCAGCACACGCGGCTGCTTGCAGGCGCGCAGCAGCGGCAGCAGTTGAGCCGTCAACGCAAAATGGCTGAGGAAGTTGGTCGCCAGGTGCCGTTCAAAACCATCCGCCGTCAATTCGCGCTTCATCAAGACCAGCGTGCACGCGTTATTGATCAGCAGATCAATGGGTCTGCCCGCCTTCATGAGCCGGCATGCAAAGTCAGCCACCGAAGCCAGCCTCTCCAGATCGAGCTTCTCGAAACGCACCAGCGCTTGCGGCGCCAAAGGCCGAATTCGAGCCAATGCTTCATGACCATCCGCTGTGTGTTTCCCTGCGACGATGACATCTGCACCCGCACGCGCAAGGGCCAGGGCGATGTCAAAACCGATTCCCGATGAAGATCCTGTGACTACGGCAAGTTTTCCTACTTCAGGTGGGAAGCTGGTCGCAATACGACGTTGCGACTCGTTCATTTCATGCACGACTTAACTATCTCCTCACAACTGATCACTGGACGATGAACGAGTGATCACTCACTTTACTGACACAAAGAATCAGGCCCCGGATAATCCCCGCCAAATAATCTTGAATCCAGCCTCGCGGCTCTCGGCCTCGAGGTCACGATGCGCGCCGATGAATTCCGCGGTCGCTTCGACCTGGGCGCGAAACAGCAGAACAAGAAACTCAGCCGAAACATTCTGCAAGCCGCCCGTTTCTGCGGCTTCCTTGGTTGAGTGCAAAACTTCCACCATCGCCATATTGGGCGCTTCCGCGCCTTTCAGCAGCCTGCCCGAGGCCCGCAATTGCTGCAAAACCTTGAGCCGCCTGGGATGCTTCAACGCCAGGCCCAGATAGCGATCCCACACATAGCGCAGTCGCGCACGGGCATCCGCGGTAAACGGATAATCCACCAGCTCGCGGTCCAACTCCTGGCGCAACTCGCGGTAGAGCTCATTGATCAGCTCGTCCTTGGTCTTGAAGTACGTGAACAGTGTGCCCTCAGCGACCTTCGCGACAGACGAGATGGCAGAGGTTGGCGAATGGGTGATTCCCCGCTTTGCAAACAGCTCCATGGCAGCATCGAGGATTGCTTTACGTTTCCTATCGCTTTTCGGCCGCGCCAAGAGGCAAGCTCCCTAATAACCGATTACTCACTCATTTAAGAGTAGCAACACATACGGCAGATCGCAAGTGTTTTTCTTCCGATTTCCGATGCCATCGCGCTAACCCGAACTCTGCAGTGAGCAAGATTCGCTGCGGAGCGGCGGGGAATTGTCCTGGATTTTCGAGGTGGACACAGGCCTTGTCTTTCGAACAAGGCCCGGGCACTCGATTCGGGCTGGATTGGACTATTACGTTTGAGGTTTGGAGTCAGAGGAGCCTGGCGCCGGGTCCGCGGGCGCCGTTGCAGGCGCAGGACGCATGGCCTTAAAGGTCCCGTTGTACTCGGTGAAGGCCCAGTCGCCCGCAAGAGCAGCAGTTTCGTCGAGCTTGCCGTCGATTTTCATCGCAGAAGTGACACCAACCTCGTCTGAGGTGAATTGGAAGTTGAGAGACAACTTCCCATCCGTGTAGGTCCCCGCGACGTCGGTATTGCCCCACTTACCGGTCACCTTGCCATCGCTGTCGACGGCAAAATCCGCATCCACCTCGCGATCGCCACCCGGCGTTTCGAGCACAAAGTGCCACTTCCCGTTGATTCCGGTATCCTGCGCGGGCAGGATCGGCCGCCCCATGAAGAGACAAATCAGCGCTGCTGCAATCACCAGTAGTTTTCTCAAGCAAACCTCTCCTGACTGAGATCGTATTATCCTAGCGTTTTTGGTGAATCCGCGTCCTGTGAATTCTCCGTCTAGACCGAAACGGGAACGTTTTCCACCCCGGCGGTTCCGAAGATACGCCGGTAGCGCTCAATCTCGGACGGGGGACCCATCGCCTTCTGGTAGTTGTCAGAGAGCTTCACGGCGGGACGTCCGTCTACCTCGCTGAGCTTGCAGACAAGGCTCACCGGGTCGAAGCTCAAGTCGCCACGGGGGTTACAGTTCCGAAAATCATTGGTGAGGTAGGTTCCCCAGCCGGCGCTGATACGGATGCGATGGTGCGGGAGCCACTTCTTCTCATCGAGAAAATCAACAGCGCTGTGGAAGTCGGTCACCGAGGCGCCGTTGCGCATTGTGCCGCCGAAGGAGGCGTGGAGGCCGAGGATGATATCGACGTCGAGCGCGTCGGAGGCGATAAGGCGCCTGGTGCGCGGATCACGTCCGCGCTTGCGCAGCCACACGATGTACTCGTCGCCGGCAATGTAGGGATCCTTGCTGTCGATGCGCTGGCCCGTCCAGTCGGCGACCCAGTCCGGTGCATTTTCGAGGAACTGCGTGGTGCCGAAGGTGTCGGGGAGCATGATGAGCAGCTCGCCCTGGTAGGTCTGCTGCCAGAGTTCGAGCATGCGGTATTGCGCCTGCTTCAACTCTTCGTCGCTGTTGGCGAGCGCGGCCATGGCCATGGGCAGTTCGTGTGCGTTGGTGCCGATCGCCTCGAGGTCATGGGTATAGGCCATGTAGGTATTGGAACTGCCGACGAAGGTCTGGCCGAGCACGTCGCTCATAGCCTTCACGACGTACTCCTGCCAGAGAAAGCTGTGGCGGCGGCGGGTGCCGAAGTCGCTGACGGTGAGTCCGGGAACGCCGCGGAGCCGTGCCATCTTCTCCCAGAGGCGGGTTTTGGCGCGGGCGTAGAGAATGTCGAGTTCAAGCTCGGTGAGCTTCTTGAGGCTGGAGCGTGTCTTGAGTTCGTCGATGGCCGAGAGTGCGTAGATCTCCCACATGGTCGTTTCGGTCCAAGGGCCTTCAAAGCTGAGAGAGATCTGGCCATCGCGGATGGAAAGGTCGAAGTCGGAGAGGCGGAAGTCGCGCTCGAGCCATTGCAGAAATGCCGGCTCGAAGATACCGCGCGTGCCGTAGAAGGTGTTGCCGGCAAGCCAAATCAGTTCGGATTTGTGGAAGCGCAGCCTGCGCGTGGCTTCGAGCTGTTCGCGAAGTTCGCGCACATCCACAATTTCGCCCAGCGGAACGTCTTGCGAGCGGTTCATGAGGGTGAAGGTCGCACGCGTTTTTGGAAAGTGCTTCCAGATGAACTGGAGCATGAGGAGCTTGTAGAAGTCGGTATCGAGCAGGGACCGTGTGATGGGATCGAGTTCCCAGTTGTGGTCGTGCGCGCGGCGTGCGAGGTTGATGATCACGTGAAGGTTATTGTATTTGGTCTGCGGCGGTCTTTTGTAATTCGCGGTTGTCGGAGAGATGCGCGCCGCAGGAGCCGCGGACCACCAGGCGGACTGGGACGAGGACGTCGCGGATGGGAAGCTCGGGGTGTTCGAGGCGCTGAAGCATGGTGGCCATGGCTACGGCGCCGATTCCGGCGCAGTCCTGACGAATTGTCGTGAGCGGAACGGGCAACAGGCTGGCGTAGCGGACGTCGTCCATGCCGACGATGCGGATCTCTTCGGGAATGCGAATGCCCAGGCCAAGCAGCATCTGCATGAGACGCGCAGCGGTAAGGTCGTTGGCGCAGACGAGGGCATCGGGGCGGCTCAAGTGGATCATGCGGCGGACGAAGGATTCATCCTGCGGACTGCCGCGCCACACCGGCTCCCAGTCCGGCTTGATTCCGTGAGTCCGCAGTGCCTCGTAGAAGCCGGTGATGCGCGCGTCAACCGTATTGGCGGCGAGTCTCTCTCCGAGAAATGCAAGCCGCCGCACGCCGAGCTCAAGCAGATGTGCCGTGGCGATGTATCCGGCGCGACGATTGTCCACTCCAACCAGGTCGTGCGGGGATCGCTCCGGGTAGGGCATGTAGCAGCGATCGAGCAGCACGAAAGGAATCTGCGCATGATCGAGGGTGCGGGCGATGCGGCGGTTGGCGGCATCCTTGTCGCTGGTGAGCTCGAGCGGCGCAAAGAACACGCCCGCAACCTTCTGCGAGATGAACGACTCTACCATCTGCTCGGCGGCCTTGGCGCTGTCCTGCGTCGACAAGGAGGAATTGCCCCACAGCAGGGCGTCGGGGCGGGCAAAGTGGGTGCGCATCATTCCGTGGCAGATGGGCTCGAAGATCTCGGTCAGACCCAGCTCGGGGATGAGCAGCCCGAAGGTTCTCCCGCTTGGCCGGTGCTCAGCGGTGACGTGCGTGCCGGCACCGGGGCGCCTCGTGACCAATCCCATGCGCTGCAGGTCCTGGACAGCCTTGGCGACGGTGATGCGCGAGGCGTCAAACAGCTTGCCCAGTTCCGCTTCGCTGGGGAGCCTATCGCCCGGTGTTAATTCGCCGGATTGAATTCCGGCGAGCAGGTAGTCGAAGATGCGTCGGTGCTTGGACTGGTGAATTGCCGGATCGCCCCCAGGAGGCGGAGCGAGCTTGCCGGTTGATCTTCGCGATTTTGTCATCCGTCGTACCCTTTCAGCAGCTCCCTCTCTAAAAAGACAGTAAGGGATTGGCTCATCCGTTGTCGACGGAATGACAATACATTTTGGGCAGATTGTGTACGACGAGGAGATTTTCGACTTGACAAACCTGGGTAAATAGCGGGAACTCCGTCCCTCAGGGGCTAAAGCCTGGCGGCTTTTTGGGCCGTTACGGCACGACTAAAGATCACCCAGCGACAGAGCCTGTCGCCGGGGACCCCGATAAAGTCTTGCCCTGGCACAAAGCCCGCTTTGAATGAGTTTTTCTGCAAGCGGTAAAGTCATGTCCTGTTACAGAATCTGCCTGAGGGGTATTCACCATACACTGCCTACGCCGACGCTTCGATGGCGGCGTCGATCTCGGCGCGGGTTGCGTCGGTGAGGACGGGCATGGCCCCGGATTGGGTGGCGATCCAGCTACCCCAGCGGTTACCGGCATCGTTCAGGACCGGCAATTCCGCGCCGCGCAACAGGTAGTGAGTCAGGGCAGCAGTGAAGGCGTCTCCGGCGCCGATGGTGTCGGCGACTTTGACAGGGAATCCCGGGTGCTCGTGCCACTCGTCGCGTGTGACGAGCAGGCTCCCGTTGCCTCCGCGAGTGATGGCCACCATTTGCAGCGTTGGGAATTCGGCGAGCAAGCGCTCGGCACCCGTGCGCAGACTCTCCGGGGCGCCGGACTCCTCGACCGGCATTCCCAGCAGCGCCAGAACAAGCGGCACCTCGGCATCGTTCATCTTCATGACGGTGGCCAACTCGAGGGACTCCTGGACTACTTCGCTCGAGTAAAACGGCGGGCGAAGATTCACGTCGAAGATGCGAACGCAGCGGGAGGATGCCTGGGCTGCGAGGGTCTGGATGGTCTGGCGCGACTCGATGCTGCGCTGAGCGAGGGAGCCGAAACAAATGGCATCGGCGCGCTCGGCGAGCCTAACCCACTCGTCGGACAGTTCCAGCGAATCCCATGCCGCCGGCCGATGGATGGTGTATTCCGGCTGTCCGTTGTTGAACGAAACAGTGACGCGGCCGGTTTCATGCACGGGATCGATCTGCAGAAAACTCGTATCGGTGGGGAGAGGATCGAGCAGGCGCACAGCCTCGCGGCCCAGGTCATCGCGGCCGATGCGGCTGAGAATCGCGGCGTGATTCCCCAGGCGGCCCGCCATCACGCTGAAATTGGCGGGAGCGCCGCCCAGCCGCGGGCCGTCGGGCAGGACGTCCCATAACAATTCACCAATGCCGAGGATCAGATGCAGCTCTTTCAAAGTCGGACTCCGTTCAAGTTGCAGTCGGCCGGAGATTCGACGCCGTTTGTCAATGCAAACAGATCTTCGTACTCCAGCTCCGGAATCAGCTTTTCTCGGATGGGGCCGCTTCGTCAACTGCTTCCGAGAAGATGGGGATGTCACCGCGCTGAGTCATGAGATTTCAGAGAGCTATAACGATCCTTTTGTTGTGAGCGGTGGGGTGCACGATCTGACTCCGTCTGGATCTCGGCGAACAGTAATTGCCAGGACGAACTTGAGAGGAACGCCGGTCAGGATGGGGCACCCTGGGCGTTAACCTGATCCATCGTCCTGGTTGGGCAATTCGGGTTGCCATCGCCAGATGGAGCAGTCCTCGTAGTTGGTGGCGGCGTATTCGCCGTCGGGCTGGTTCGCCATAATCTTGTGATCGGCGATGGCATCGGCGCGGGAGCGGCGCACGTGGCCGAGGTAGAGGCGCGTGAATCCGGGCAGGCGTTCGATGACACGCTCCTGCTCGTTATTGACATAGAGGATATCGAGTTGGCCGGGACGATCCGCGAAGGCAGTCGAAAGGCGCTTGAGCAGGCGGCGCATGATCAATTCGCCGAAGGGATTGAAGAGGAACACCAGACATGGGCCGCCGGGGATGCGGGCCGCAACGGCATCTTCACAGATGATCTGCGTGGGAACGCGGGAACGGCCGGCTGTGCGCCAGGCAGCAAGATTGCGGCGGGCGATGCCGGCGAGGATCGGGTTCAGTTCAATTCCGACGACCTTCCGGAACGGGTATTCCGATGCGAGCAGCATCGCGCGTCCCATGCCGGCGCCGAGGTCGAGGAAGGTGAAACGCTTGAGCGAGGCGATTGGTTTGGTACGCTGCCAGCGCTTGAGGAGCGCATGGAAGACCGACGGGGCGACGCCGAAGTAAGCGGTGGAGTGGCGGTCGTGCGAGTGGCCGGTCTTGAGGAAGCGGGGGGGAATGAGGCCGCTGGTTTGCATGCCGTTTTCGATGTCGAATGGGTGGCGTGTAAAGCCCTCTTCCCTGGACATGCGTGGCAGGGGAACGTGCCTGCGATGTACCGGATTTTTCGCCCTGGCAGCGGTCACGCCTGAACCTTAACACACGGCGCCTGGAGGGGCTGGCCCACCGGACTCCCGTTTCGTGACAGGAGGCGGCGAATCGCGATAGGCTTTTGGGTAAACGCGCATTCAACGCGACCAGGAGTTCGCATACCCCCATGCCCATTCAGAAAACATCGAAGATCTGGCACAACGGCAACCTGATTCCGTGGGAGGACGCCACAATCCACGTGATGAGCCACGTGATCCACTACGGCTCGAGCGTGTTTGAGGGCATTCGCTGCTACGCACAGCCGCAGGGCTCGGCGGTTTTCCGGCTGCCGGAACACATGCAGCGCCTGCTCGACTCGGCCAAGATTTACCGGATGGAGCTTCACTTCTCGCTGGATGAGCTTTGCGCGGCGGTGGTGGAACTGATCGAGGCGAACGGCATTGCGCCATGCTACATCCGGCCCATCGCACTGCGCGGGTACGGGGAGATCGGCGTGAATCCCAGGGGATTGCCGATCGAGGTCTACATTGCCAACTTCCCATGGGGCAAGTACGTGGCGGGAACGGGCGGAGCGGATGTGTGCGTCTCAAGCTGGAACCGCCTGGCGCCGAACACCATGCCGGCGCTGGCGAAGGCCGGCGGAAATTACATGAACTCGCAGTTGATCCACATGGAAGCGGATATCAATGGCTACGCGGAAGGCATAGCGCTGGATGTGAACGGACTGGTGAGCGAGGGTTCCGGCGAAAACGTGTTCGTAGTGCGGAACGGCGTCCTCTACACGCCGCCGCTCGCGAACTCGGCGCTCTCGGGCATCACGCGCGACAGCGTGCTGACGATTGCAAGGCACTTGGGGCTGTCGGTCACAGAGCAGCCGATTCCGCGCGAGATGCTGTATATCTCCGACGAGGTGTTCTTTACCGGGACAGCCGCCGAGGTGACGCCGATCCGGTCGGTCGACCGAATGGTGATTGCCGATGGCAAGACCGGGGAGATCACGAAGAAGATTGCCGACGAGTTCTTCGCGATTGCGAACGGATTGAAGCCGGACCGGTTCGGCTGGCTGACACCGGTGAAGGTGAACGCCACGGAGACGGTTTCGGCCTAACGGTTCTCGATAACAGAGACAGCGAAGGGCGGCCTGAATGAGCCGCCTTTTCTGTCGGTGGGCGCCGGCTCAGTCGGTGGACGCTGATGTTGCACATCCCGCGGTGTACTGCACCATGTTTAGTACAAACCGCAAGCGCCCTCATTGTTGAATACATTGTGGTTATGTTCGTGAAAGCGAAGAAAAGGACAAGAAAAAGCGGTTTTCGTTTTTGGGTTCTACCCGCCATCCGGAGCCACGTGGTTTTGGGATTCTCCGATTTGGCGAGAGCGGAGAGTTGATGCACCACCTCGGTTTGCTTTGTGGTTACTGGAGAACGGATGTGTGACCTTCGATAGGTATCAGCTGGCGAGCGGGCGGTGCTATGTTCAAATAGGCGGAGTGTTGACTGAAGAGTAACGGGCTCGCGGTTTGGAGCACTAGCTCTTTCTGGGACCGACGGCACCGCGAACGAGTTTGTGCAGGGCGAGGAGTTTCCTAAGGGACGGGAAGGCATGGAGACGAGGATCTGCTGTGCGTACAACCTGTCCAGGGGCTGTTCGATCAGCTCCAGCGTCACAGTTGCCGACAGCGTGCTTGAGCCGCTGAAAGTCCTGAAGACGATGGTTGGTCTCGCCATCGATGCCAAATCCGGCCTATGGTTGACCCCACTGCTTCATACTCCGACGATGACACGTCTCTTCCCCTTTGATCTTGTCTACCTTGACGCAGACCTCAGGGTGATCGAGGAAGTAGAGCTGGTTCCGGAGGCGTCGTTTCCGCAGTTCAATCGCGAGGTGACGAGCGCACTCATAGTGCCGCTTCATACGTTGGCTTTTACTGGCACCGGCAAGGGCGATCAGCTCCTGATTTGCACTCAAGAGGAACTCGCGATTCGCCTCGCGGAGATCTCGGCGCAGCAGGATCTCGCTGCCGTCGCGGCGTCCGCAGCGGAGTCTGCGGAAGCGATCGGCGTCCCGCTCACTGCAGCGCTGGAGCCAAAACCGGCGCCGAATAAAGCTACCGGCCTGCCAGTTTCTGTTCCCATCCGCACAGGCGCGGTTACGCCGGGCACGGGATTCACGGTGTCGCTGACCACCACGTGGCAGCTCACGAGTTCCACGATGCCCACGGTGGTGCCCGAGGTTGAAGCGGGCGAACAAGTCGCCGCGATCGAGGATGCTGCTGTTGCGGATGCACCCGTCGCGGAGACGGAAGACGCGGACGCTGCAGTGGAAGATTCTGCTGCAGACGGGAATCTCTCTGTGGCGGATACGCTTGCCGTAGACACTGAAGTTGTCGAAGAGCGGCTCCCGACCTCCGCTGAATCCGATTCGGCTGGAATTGATCGCGTAGGTCCAGTCGGGGCACCGAGAACCGTCCCTCAGGAGCTAAAGCCCCCGGATTTGGGTGGTTCTTGTGGCACGGCTGAAGTTCACCCCATGGACATGGACCCGTCCGTGGGGACCCCGGAAGCCGTGCCCTTTCAATGCGCGGAAGCTTCAGAGGCGCAGGCGCCCGAGCCCGTAGGCGATCCAGCCGCTGAGGCCGAGGTTGCAGAGAGTGTTGCAGAGGAACAGGCAGCGGTTGATGTATCTCCCGCGGTGACTCCTGAGGCTCTTCAACCGGAAACGACTCACGCACCTGATGCGGAGGACAATCGGCCCAGCGAGGCGAGCCTCTCTGCTGACAACATTGTTTCTGAAAACGTGGAGAGCGCCGCGAACGTCGAGACGGAAGCGCCGGTCCCGGAGGTTCAGCCACCAGCCGCCAGCCCACAGCATGCCAAAGAGGTTGTGCAGAGTGCGCCGGCGGTCATCCCTCCGCCAAAGCGGACGACGCCCAAGACAAAACCGCGCGAAAAGAAGAAGGATCCGCTGGGAGTTCGCGTCATTCGCTGGCTGAATCTCGAGGATCCGCCGCCTGAGCGGCGCGCGATTATCCGCCTGCTGTTGCAGGGGCTGCAGGCATACGACGCCAACGGAAACAGGTCGAAACTGTACGACGTGCGAGACGTGTGCCCTCCCGGGTTCTATTTGCGCACGGAGGAAAAGTGGCCAGCAGGGGAAGTGGTTTCGCTGGTGCTCGAAAGAAAGGGCGCGACAGAGAGCGATCACGAGGGCCGCGTGAGTGTACGGGCTCGCGTGGTTCGATGCGACGAAGACGGTATCGGGCTGGAGTTCGTGTTTCCAGAGGGAACGGAATTCCAGCCGTGGCAGCGCGTGAAGAAAACGAAGAGATCGGACGAGACGGAGGCGGATTTCATTTTGAAGGAACTTCGGCTGGCGAGGGCGCTCGGATTCCTGCGGCGACTTTCTCCCGGCGCGGCAGAAGAGATCAGGCATGCGCTGCACGATCGGCTGAGCAACAAGAGAGTGGCGAGCGCGGTTGAGATTGCGTTGAAAGCGGAATGCTCTCTTGCTCGAAATGGAAGTGCGGACGGCGTGCTCGCTCATCCCGAAGTTGTGATGCGCGCCATTGAAACCGGGTCGTGGATAGAGGATGACTGGATTCGGAGAATGTGGGCGGGACTTCTGGTATCGTCCTGCAGCACCGATGGACAGGACAAATCGAACCTGACCTTCATGGATTTGCTGGCCAAGCTAAACCCGATTCACCTGCGCATTTTCACATTCGTGTGCCACAAAGCTGCGGAGGCAATCAAGGCGGGTGAGTCGGAGGCCGCGCTGGAACTTTACAGCACGGCAGAGGAGTTGATGACAGCGGCGGACTCGCACAGTTTCGCACGAATCCAGCAGGCAATCGGACAATTGTCTGGATTTGGATTGCTCAAAGAGACCACGAGACCGTCCTACGTTTCACTTTCGGGCAAGGAGAAGACCAGGACTGTGCCAACAGCCCTTGGGCTGAAGATGTATGCATGCTGCAACGGGGTTCGTTCCTAGCTCGGCAGAGTCAAGAGCCACAATGACAGCTTTGTTGCATTGCGTTGACAACCAGCCCTTTAGAATTGGATCATGCTCCAGCGATCTGATCGTCTCTTCCGCGTTCTGCTGATTTGTTTCGCTTCCCTTCTCACAATTCCGTTTCCGCTGACTGCCGGCGCGCAGGCTTACGTGGGCCGGCCGAAGCTGATTGTAGTTATCGTGATCGACCAGTTCCGGGGCGATTATCTCAATCGTGATCGGGCGGAGTTCAAGAACCGCGGCTTCAGGCTGTTCATGAATGAGGGTGCGTGGTTCACCGATTGCTACTACGACTACGCGAACACGAAGACGGCGCCGGGGCACGCTACGATCGGGACGGGCGCGTACTCAGACGGACACGGGATCGAGTCGAACGAGTGGTGGGATGCCTCGCGATCGGATGAGGTGAAAGTGAGTTCGGTGGAGGATGAGCGGTATCGGCTCGTGGACATTCCGGCCTCGTCGATTCCCGCGAACGCGCTGGGCGCGCCGCCGAATGCGCCGAAGTTCCTGGTGGGTGCTTCGCCACTGAATCTGCGGGCTTCGACGCTTGGGGATGAGTTGCGGCTGGCTACGCAGGGACGAGCGAAGGTGTATGGGATTTCGCTTAAGGATCGGGCAGCGATTCTGCCGGTGGGGCAGTCGGCTAACGGCGCGTTCTGGATCGACAACGCAAGCGGGCAGTTCACTACGTCGACCTACTACATGGAGCATCTGCCGGATTGGGCAAGGGCATTCAACGCGAGCGGACGCATTGCGCAGGCCGAGCGCGAAGCCTACGCGGAGGGCACGACGCAGTTCTACGAGCTGGTGGGGCGGACTCCGGCGGCGAACAGCTATGAGTTTGACTTTGCCAAGGCGCTGATCACGGGCGAGAAGCTTGGGCAGCGCGGCGTGACGGACCTGCTGACGATTTCGCTTTCGGCGAACGACATTCAGGGGCATCAGCTTGGGCCGGATTCAGATTCAGAGGAGCAGATGATCCTGGGTCTCGACCGGGACTTCGACAGCTTTTTTGCGTGGCTGGAAGAGACAGTGGGGCTCAATAATGTGTGGCTCGCGCTGTCGGCGGACCACGGCATCGCGCCGGTGCCGGGCGAGGCGGCGAAGCTGGGGATGGATTCGGCGATGGTGAACATGGAGAAGCTGTATATCCGGCTGGAGAAGGAGCTGAATCAACGCCATTCGCCGGGCGCACATGTGGAGTACCTGATGCCGGCGCCGGAGCTGCCGTACATCGTGCTGAACAAGCATGCGTTTGAGAAGGTGCATGTGAGCGAGCAGGCGGCCGAGGACGAGTTGGCTGCACTGCTGCCGGATGCGGTTGCGGCGCAGACGCCGGCACCGCTACCGGTGCTGAAGGCGGGCGAGCCGCCGGCGCAGGAACCCTCGCAGCAGCGCCTTGCGCCTTCGCCGCAGGTGGCGGGCGTGTACACGCGGTTGCAGATGGCGAACGGGCCAATGCCGCCGACCGAGTGGGGACGGGAACTTGCGCACAGCTACGCGTACCACGGGAACTGGTTTGTGATGCTGGTGCTGGGCGGCTACCAGATGGAGGATGTGCGCAGTTGGGGCGGCACCACACACTTCAGTCCGTGGTCTTACGACCGGCATGTGCCGCTGGCGTTCTATGGGGCTCCGTTCGTTCCCGGCGAGTATCATGAACGTGTGGCTCCCGTGGATCTGGCAGCCACGTTTGCGGCGGAATTGGGCATCAATTTTCCTTCGGCGGCGGTGGGACACGTGCTGACCGAGGCGTTGAAACCGATCCACGCGGAGCGCCAGTAGATCGCTTCAATCTTCGAGGGAAAAGTTCGCACGTGAAACCCGACATGAAAGTGCAGCTTGCCGGCATCGAGCTGACCAACCCGGTCATCGCGGCCAGCGGCACTTTCGGATACGGCATCGAATTTGAAGAGATTGTCTCGCTGGAGCGCATCGGCGCGTTCGTGACGAAGGGCATCTCGCTGGAGCCGATGGAGGGACACCCGGCGCCGCGAATCATCCAGACTGCAGCCGGAATGCTGAACGCGATCGGGCTGCAGAATATCGGCGTCGCCGAGTTCATCGCGAAGAAGTTGCCGCCGATGAGCCGCTATTCCACGTGCAAGGTCATCGTGAATGTCTTCGGCTGCACGGTAGGCGAGTACAAGGGCGTGGTGGAGCGGCTGAATGATGCGGATGGAATCGCGGCTTACGAGCTGAATGTTTCGTGTCCCAACGTGCATGCGGGCGGAATGGCGTTTGGTTCCGACGGCGGTTCGCTCGAATACCTGGTGCGCGAAGTCAAGAACATCTCGAAACGGCCGCTGATCGTGAAGCTTTCGCCGAATGTCACGTCGATTGCACAGATGGCACGCGTCTGCGCCACGTCCGGAGCCGACGCAGTGAGCTTGGTCAACACGTTTCTAGCGATATCGATCGACGCGGAGACGCGCAAGCCGAGGTTGTCGAACGTGACGGGCGGGCTGTCGGGGCCGGCGATCAAGCCGATCGCGCTGCGGATGGTTTACGAGGCCGCGCAGGCAGTGAAGATTCCGGTCCTCGGAATGGGTGGCATTGTGATTCCGGAGGACGCGGTGGAGTTCATGCTGGCGGGAGCGACGGCTGTGGAGGTAGGGACCGCGAGCTATGCCGATCCGCGCGCGACCGAGCGGCTGGCAAAGGGGATGGAATCCTGGTGCCGCAGCCATCAGGTGGAACACGTGGCGAGCCTGACGGGCGCGCTGGAAGTGCCGGAGCGATAGAAGCCTGGAAAGAGGCGGCTGAGTTGGATTCGTGGTTTCCCACCCCAGTTCGTGCAGATACAGAAGACAACTATTTGGATTTGAGGTGTTAGCGGTTGTTCGGAAACCAATCCAAATTGATATGATTCCGGGGGAGTTCCTCTTCTCTTAAAAGGGAGCATGCGCATGAAGCGATTCCGCGTTCAGTTGCTGGTGGTCTCTGTTTTGGCCCTGATTCTTGCCGGAGGCGCGAAGCTGCGCGCCGAGAACATTCTGCTCACCGTGGATGCGACGAACACGCAGGAAAAGCTGCTGCACGGGAAGATTGTGATGCCCGCGAAGCCGGGCGCAATGACGATCTACTTCCCGAAGTGGATTCCCGGCGGGCATGGTCCTCAGGGGCCGATCACGGACTTGACGGGGCTGAAGTTCGAGGCGAACGGGAAAGTGACTCCATGGCAGCGGGATCTTCTCGATGTGTTCACGTTTCACGTGAACGTGCCTGAGGGCGCCACTCACCTTGACATTTCGTACGACGTGATTGAGCCGGACGGCTTCTCGGCGACTGACAAGCTGATGGACCTGGAATGGAATGGGGCGCTGCTCTATCCCGCGGGAACACCATCGGCAGA
>Ga0326728_10002963_pt1 | contig 54765 bp, 38 predicted proteins | sample MB3enrmetagenome_FD_207602 | JGI IMG/M metagenome (GOLD analysis project Ga0326728, IMG submission 207602) | Lab enriched peat soil microbial communities from McLean, Ithaca, NY, United States - MB31MN | ecosystem: Environmental > Terrestrial > Soil > Wetlands > Peat | place: USA: New York... | reverse complement strand
AGAACGAAGCGGGGCACCAACTGCCACATTCACACTAGTGAATCATTCAGCGTCTTTCGCTCCCCCACGGAAGCTGTGTGGCAGGCGGCGCGAGAGGGCCTGGCGGTACTCGGTATCAACGACCACTACACGATTGCAGGACACGAGGAGTTCCGCCGCGCGTGTGAGATTGCGGGCATCGCGGCAGCGTTTTCTCTCGAAGCCGTGGCCATGGATCGCGACGCCGAAGCGCATAGCGTGCTGCTGAATGACCCCGACAATCCCGGACGTGTGTACCTCTGCGGCAAGGGCGTAACCAGGACTCCGTCCGATTCTTCCAGGGAAATGCAAAACCTGGCGCGCATGCGGGCGGCCCTCGAGCGCCGGAACCGCGAGATCACCGCCAAGGTCGCCGCGCTCTTCGCAGAGCGAATGCATGCCGAAGGCCCCACCTGGGAGTCTGTGCAGGGCTTGACGCCGCGCGGCAATGCCACGGAGCGGCACGTGGCCTGGGCGACCCTAGCGAGCCTGCGCCAATGGGCCGCCACGCAGGGAGTGCCGCTCGCGGAGGCCATCACGAAATGTTGTGGCGCGGCGCCACCGCCCAGCGCTGACGACGCCGCTCTGCAGATCTTCCTGCGGGCCAAACTCCTTAAGGCGGGCGCCCCTTGCTTCGTGCGCGAGTACGAAGAGGCCTTTGTCTCCGTGGCCGACCTGCGCAGGATCTTCCTCTCTTTCGGATCCATCCCCACTTATCCGATCCTTGGGAATCCCGTAACTTCCGGAGAACGGGACGTCGATGCGCTCCTTGACCGATTAGAGGCGGCGGGTTTTTACGCCGTCGAGGTTATCCCGCATCGCAATACGCGCGAGCGGCTGGCGGAGATCGTCTCGACGGCGCGGCGCCGCTGGTGGCCCGTCTTCAATGGTACGGAACACAACACTCCCGAGGCTAAGCCCATCCTCGACCCTTACGCGCTTGACCCGGAGTTTGAGCCCTGGTTCCGGGAAAGCACCGCTCTCTTGCTCGGCCACCAACGGCTCGTCGCACAAGGCCGGCCAGGTTTCGTCGATCTGGAAGGCCGGCCGACGATTGCTGACGCCCGTACCCGGCTCGAACACCTCAGCGAGGAGTCAGGAGTCGGAAGTCAGAACTCAGAATGAAGAACCCGACAAAGCGGCTCGGAACCGCGCAGAAATCGCGTCATTCCCGCAAAGGCGGGAAACCGTCTCTTCGCGGATCCCCGCTGTCAGTCTCCAATCTTCTTGCATTTTCGCCCTTATTGGCGGAATATAGGCGATTTGGTTTTAGGAATTCATTATCTTCTTGAGAGGCGGAGGACGAGCAAAGTGGCAAAAAAAGAGACTGCGATAGCAAAGCCAAAGGGGAAGTTGGGCGTTCTTACGGTAGGGATGGGCGCGGTAGCAACGACCATGATCGCGGGCGTGGAAGCGGTGCGCAGAAAGATTGCGCTGCCGATCGGGTCACTCACCCAGATGGGGACTATACGCCTGGGGAAGCGCACCGAAAAGCGGATCCCCTTGATCAAAGATTTCGTGCCCTTGGCCAATCTCGATGATCTGGTCTTTGGCGGCTGGGACCTGTTTACGGACAGCGCCTATGAAGCGGCCAGCAAAGCCGGGGTTCTGGACAAAGGTCACGTCGAGCAATTGAAGGATTTTCTCCAGGAATTGCGGCCTATGCCCGCCGCGTTCGAGCAGAAGTGGGTAAAGAGGCTTCACCCCAATAACGTGAAGACCGGCAAGACCAAGATGGACCTTGCCGAGCAAGTGATGAAGGATATCGAGGGGTTCAAGAAGCAAACCGGCGCTGACCGGCTGATGATGATCTGGTGCGGCTCGACGGAGGTTTTCTCGAAGCCCCATCCCGTTCACGACACCCTTGAGACTTTTGAGGAAGGCCTGAAGTCAAACAGCCCGGACATCTCTCCCAGCATGATTTACGCCTACGCGGCATTGAAGCTGGGCGTCCCGCACGCCAACGGCGCGCCCCACATCACCACGGATATTCCTGCCCTCACGGCCTTGGCACTGCAAAAGAAAGTGCCCGTCTGCGGCAAAGACTTCAAATCAGGCCAGACGTTCATGAAGACCCTCCTGGCTCCCGGCATCAAGGCAAAACTGCTGGGACTGAAGGGTTGGTTTTCAACCAACATTCTGGGCAACCGCGACGGCGAAGTGCTGGACGACCCCGAAGCTTTCCGTAGCAAGGAAGAAAGCAAGCTCTCGGTGCTCGAGTACATCATTCAGCCGGATCTATATCCCGAGCTGTATGAGGGCTACTTCCACAAAGTGAGAATCGAATACTACCCGCCCCGGGGCGACAACAAGGAGAGCTGGGATAACCTCGATATCTTCGGCTGGCTCGGCTATCCCATGCAGATCAAGGTGAACTGCCTCTTCCGGGATTCAATCCTCGCCGCACCTATGGCGCTCGACCTCGTCCTCTTCATGGACCTCGCGCAGCGCTGCCCGAGCCTGGCGAAGATGGGAATCCAGGAATGGTTGTCTTTCTACTTCAAGAGTCCGATGTGCCACGCCAGTGTTTACCCCGAGCATGATATTTTTATTCAACTTATGAAACTTAAAAATACCCTCCGGCACCTGCGTGGCGAAGAATTGATCACTCACCTGGGATTGGAGTACTACGACTAGCGAGGCAGTGGGCAGATGGGCAGGTAGGCAGATGGGCAGGTCGGCAGGTGGACCTGGCAGTGGCCGAGCCCCTCGATGTCGCCCGCTTGATGAATAAGCTGACGAGCGGCTCTGTATTCTCGGCCTCTCCCTGGGAAGCGTGCCGGAGCGCGCGTTGCGGGCTTTCCAGATCTGGAATCTGAAATCTGCCATCTGAGATTTGCCTGCGCTTCAAGCGTGGAAGCGATCGATGCTTTTGCCCCTGTCTTCTGCTTTCTGCCTACCGCCGGCCTGCCCATCTGCCATTTGCCTCGAGCGATCATGACCCACTCGATTCCCCCTGAAATGCGCGCCCTGGTTCTCGACGGGACCGGTTTTGCTCACTTGCAAGTGCGGTGCGTGCCGGTTCCTCGTCCCGGGCCGCGTCAAATGTTGGCGCGGGTGGATGCGGCGGGGATTTGCACCTCCCTCATCAAGCTGGTTGAGCAGGGCCCGGCGCACGCGCAGGTGTATGGCTGGGATCTGGAACGCTTTCCCCTGATTCTTGGGGACGAAGGCTGCGTAACGCTCGTCGAGGTGGGCCCGGAGCTAACGGATCGATATCACCCGGGCGAGCGGTATGTCGTTCAGCCTGCCGTCGATCACCCACCCATCAATCACCGGGAGCGTTATCCGGACGGGGGTCGAGGCGTCGCCAAGGTCGCCGTCGGATACACACTGCCGGGACACCTCGCGGAGTATATCCTCATCATGGAAGAGGCGGTGGCCGCGGGCTGCCTCCTTCCCGTGCCGACCCACTCCTTTCCATTCGCACATGCGGCACTCAGCGAACCGGTCTCCTGCTGCGTCTCGGCTCAAGACCATCACGTGCATTTGGTGCAACCGACGCCGACGGGGCCGCGGCAGATCGCTAAAGGGCTCAAGCCGGGCGGTGTAACCGTAGTGATCGGCGCTGGGGCGATGGGCCGGATGCATGTGGAGGTCGCGCTCAGCCAGCAACCGCGCGCGCTTGCGGTGGCCGACCTCGTTGAGGGGCGCTTGGAGTTAGTGAAAACGTTGTTCGGTCCACGCGCCGGCAAGCTTGGAATTGACCTACGTGTCGTCAACCCGGCGACAACCGATTTGCGCGAGATCGTAAACGAACTTACAAACTACCGCGGTGCCGACGATGTCATCGTCGCCGTCGGTTCAAAGCAGGCCATCGAAGTCGCTCAGCGCCTGGTCGGGCGCGGCGCCGTCATGGACCTTTTCGGCGGCCTGAAAAAAGGCGAAGACGTTATTGGCTTCGACACGGGGATCATCCACTACAAGGAAATCAACGTCACAGGTTCCAGTGGAGGCTCCCCCTGGGACATCGCTCGGACTTTGGAGTTGATGGCAAAGGGTGAAATCAACGCCGGACGCCACATTACTCGCATCGGCGACTTGGAACACGCCATTGAATTCCTGGGAATGATCAAGGCCCAACAGATCGACGGCAAGGCGGTGGTTTACCCTCACCGGCGCAGCGCCGAAATCAGGGCCGTGGCCTCGTGGAGCGCCGAGGACGAGGCGAACTACCTAAAGAAGAGTGACGAGTGACAAGTGACGAGCAGGAGTCAGAAGTCAGGAGTCAGAACAAGTCGAGAGTCGAAGGTCGAGGAGTTATAGACTTTCGATTTTCGAGTCTCGACTCAGGCGGCTCGAAAGTGGCCATCCAGAATAGCCCCAGTCCCAAGCCCCTAGCCCCCAGACCCTTCCGGCCCCGCACCTTCGTTGGCTTCGGCTTCGGCCCCATCCAGGCCGGGCTGTTTCTCTACGAAGCTTTCCGTTCCGGGAGTTTCCGCCGCTTGGTAGTTGGCGAAGTTGCGCCGGATATTGTGGACGCTGTGCGGAGGGCGGAAGGCCGTTTCTCGGTGAATGTCGCCCACCCGGATCGCATCGAGCGCGAGGAAGTTGGACGAGTTGAAATTGAAGACCCCGGCTCTGAATCTGGCCGGTGCAATTTGGTGGAAGCAATCACTGAGGCGGAAGAGATTGCCACTGCGGTTCCCAGTGTCGAATTCTACGCTTCGCCAAACCCCGGCAGCGTTCATCGGCTTCTGGCCCAAGGCCTGCGACGCAAGGCAGCTACGAAGGGCCGGCCAGCAATCGTTTACACTGCTGAGAACCACAACCACGCGGCGGAAATCCTGCAAGCGAGAGTCCTGGAGGAGATCCCAGAGGACGAGCGAGAGCCTGTCGCGAGCCGCGTCCGATTCTTGAACACGGTGATCGGAAAAATGAGCGGCGTGGTCTCCGACCCGGACGAAATCAGGCGGCAAGGTCTGGCCACCGTCACTCCCGGCAGCCGGCGTGCTTTTCTAGTCGAGACCTTTAACCGAATCCTGGTTTCCCGAATTCGATTCCCAGGAAGCGGCGATACGCCTCCTTTTAAGCGCGGCATCAAGGTCTTTGAAGAGAAGGACGACTTGCTGCCCTTCGAAGAAGCCAAGCTGTACGGGCACAACTCGACCCATGCGCTCGCCGCCTACGTCGGCGTTATGCGCGGCGTGCAGCGCATCGCCGATCTCAACAAATACCCCGATATCCTCGGGTTCCTCCGCGCCGCCTTTATTCAAGAATCCGGAGCAGCGTTGGTGCGCAAGCATGCGGGCCGGGACCGGCTCTTCACTCCCGAAGCTTATCGCGAATACGCGGATGACCTTCTCGCTCGTATGGCTAATCCTTTCCTGAACGATACCGTCGAGAGAGTCGGCCGCGATCCGCAGCGCAAACTGGGGTGGGACGACCGCTTGGTGGGCACCCTGCGCGTGGCGCTGGAGCAAGGCATCAAGCCGTCGCGTTTCGCCTTCGGGGCAGCGGCTGCCTTGGCCGCATTGGACCGGAACACACTTGAAACGGATGTCCCGGTCGCAAGCTGGCTGGACTCGTTGTGGCAATCGGCATCTCCAGATAAGCTGGAAAAAGAGACCGTCATCGGGTTGATCGAAGAAGGCCGCAAACGGCTCCGGCATTGGCGGGCTTCGGGCTTTCAAAACCTCGAGGCGTTGTTTTCGACATAGCTGGGTAAAGGTCTCCGGAGAGGGGCTGAGTCGAATTGATTTGGCATAATCTCATCAAATGGCCTTGGGTGGTCTTTTGCGCCTATTGGGCCCTGGGCGCGCTGAAGACGCGCAGGACTGTGAGTACAGAACCCTTTGTCGCGCGCGCCCGCCACCTCCTTTTGGAAATCACCGGCTTCGCCTTGCTATTCGGGGGCTTCATGGGCATCGGCCCACTGGGTCAACGGGTTTTCCATCCTACTTACGCGACGTCGGTTACAGGCGTCGCTCTCACATGGATTGGAATCGCTCTCGCCATCTGGGCCCGCTGGCACCTGGGGCAGTATTGGAGCGGTAGAATCACGCTCAAGGAGGATCACAAGCTCATCCGGGCCGGCCCCTACGCTCAATTCCGGCATCCGATCTATTCTGGAATCATTCTCGCTGCGATCGGTGGAACTTTGACGATGGACAAATGGCGATGCGTTGCAGGACTCGCTGCAATCATCCTTGCCTACTGGATCAAGGGACGCAAGGAGGAATCGGTTCTGGCAGTGCAATTCGGGGAAGAGTTCAAGGAGCACTGCCGGCACACCGGATTTCTGATTCCGAAGTTCTAGCTATTCCTCGCGCAAGGCGCGCATCGGATCGACTCGGCTGGCGCGACGGGCAGGCAGAAAACTCGCCATTAAAGCAGCAAACGCCAGCACGCAAATCATCAGGGCAAAAGTGAGTGGATCAATGGAGCGAACACCGGTTACCAGGTGCTCCAAAAGCCGCGCTGCAACGAGGGCGGCAATCACGCCCAGACCAATGCCGGCGAGAATCATCTCGAGACTCTGCCGCAGCACAAGCCGCATGACGTCGCGGCGGCTGGCACCGAACGCCATGCGTACGCCGATTTCGGGCACCCGTCGGCTGGTGACGTAAGCCAATACCCCGTAAATGCCGATGCAGGCAAGCAATAGCGCCAAGCCGGCGAATATGCCGAACAGAGGCAAAAGGAAACGCTGTTCGCCGAGCGACCTGTTCGCGAGCTGCTGCATCGTATAAACCTCGTAGAGAACTTGATCTCCTGCCGCGCCCCGCGCCTCCCGCCGCAACTGCCCGAGCAAATTCAATGGTGGGATCTTGGTGCGAACAACAATCGACATGAGTTCCGACCAGCGAGGCAGGAAAGGCTCCGCGACCTGAGCGAACGGGTAATAGAACTGCTCGCGGACGCGCGCCTGATCGTCGCCGGCGAGCCCCCAGTAGCGCACGTGACCCACCACGCCCACGACTTCGTAAGGATCGGTGCAGTCATAGAAGGTTTCACCTTTAGGTCCGACACAAGGCATATCGGGAATCCAAAGGCGCTTCCCGATCGGGACTTGTTTGCCGAAGGCGTGCAGCGCCATCACCTCATCAATCACGATGACGAGCTTGCTGCCCATGCGGTCGTGCTCATCGAAGAAGCGGCCCTCGCGTAGTGGGATGCCCATCACTTTCAGATAATCTGGCGTCACGCTGCTGGAAAGCGCCAGAGGCATCTGATGCTTCTCCGGGAGAGCCGCTGAGGTCCAGTAGCCAACCTGGTTGTTCCCTTCACGCATCGGGACCGTATCGACCACGGTCGCGGCCTGCACGCCCGGCACGCGACGCATGCCATCCAGGATTTCCCGCCACGCCGCCGGGATCCGCGCCGGATTTGCGAGTATGGAGGGCGCAAGCGCAGCCCGAGTGACAAGTAAGTTCCGCACGTCGATGCCGGGGTCAAGGGACGACAACCCCCAGAGCGTCCGGCCGAGTATGCCGGCGGCAACCAACAACACCACCGCCAGCGCGATCTCAGTAACCACAAAACTGCTGTGCAGGCGGCGCGAGCTTGTAGCGACAGTGCGCGCTCCGGCGCGAAGAATCTGCTCCAGATCGCGAGTGGGCGCGCGCAGGGCGGGCGCGAGCCCGAAAAGAATGCCGCACAATAGGGAGACGCCGAGCGCAAACAGCAGCACATGCCAATCGAGTTGGACCTCTTCAGCGCGCGGCAAACTGCCTGGCCAGAGGGCTACAAACGGGCGGCTGCCCATGGCCGCGAGCCAAACACCCAGAACACCCCCGAAAAGCCCCAACAGCGCGCTTTCCGTCAGACATTGGCGCACCAACCGGCCCCGGGTCGCTCCCAGCGCCACACGCATTGCAAGTTCCCGCTCGCGGGAAACGGCACGCGCCAGCAGCAAGCTGGCGACGTTGACGCACGCAATCAGCAGCACCAAGCCAACCGCACCCAGCAGCAACCAGAGCATGTCGCGGTCGCCTCCGACCTGCTCCACCACCAATTCCTGACGAAGTGGCCGGGCCACGAAGCCGCGCCCTTCGTTGGTTTTCGGGTACTGCGCCGCCAGTCGCCGGCCGATTACCGCAAGCTCCTCCTGCGCTTGCCCAAGCGTCGCGCCGGGCCGGAGTCGCGCCCAAACACCAATGCCTGGATGCGCGTCACGCCTCTGCATGATCCCGCTGGTGTTCTGGCCAATTGGAGTAAAGATATCGGCATCCACAGATAACCTGAGACCCGGAGGTGCGACCCCGACAACGGTGTAAGACCTTCCTTCAAAAACCACCGGTTTGCCAATTGCTTCCGCGCTTCCACTGTAGTGGCGCTGCCATAACGCGTAGCTAATGATCGCTACGGGCGAAGCTCCGGGCCGATCATCTTCCGGCAGGAAGGCGCGCCCGCGCGCGAGGGTCAGGCCCAGGACAGGGAAAAGCTCCGACGACATCTCAATGCCGTCAACGTGTTCGGCTTCCCCGGGTGCGCTCACAGTGCCCCCGTTGTAGCGCCACGCCGACATTTGCAAAGCGCGGCTTTCAAGCTTGCAGTCGAGATAGTTGGGGTAGGAATACGCCCAGAGATCGCCCCATCGGTAGTCGCTTATCCCTTTGGTCTGTTCGTTGAGAGTGAACAACCGGTCAGGATCAGGGAAGTGCAGAGGTTTGAAAAGCACACCATTGATGACGGTGAACATGACGGTGGTCGCTCCGATGCCGAGGGCGAGGGTCAACAGGGCGACAGCCGCAAATCCGGGCCTCTGCCGCAGGGTGCGAAGTGCATAGAGAAAGTCTTGCGCCAGGTCTTCCAACCAACGTGTCCCACGGGCGTCGCGACACTCCTCCTTCACCTGCTCCGGCCCGCCCAGCGCCAGCCTGGCTTGCCGCCGCGCTTCCTCCGGCGCGTAGCCGCGCGCGATCAAATCAGCCGTATGTTCTTCCAGATGGTAAAGCAACTCCTTATCGAGTTGCTCTTCCATTTGCTTTCGGCGCCACAGGCGATGCCACCAGGTCATTCCGCACCTCCCTCAGACAGACGGAGGATTAGACCAACGGCTTCAGTCAATCGCTCCCAGCTCTCGGCCTCCTTCTCGAGTTGGGCGCGCCCTTTCCGCGTCAGGCGGTAGAACTTGGCCTCCCGCCCCGTCTCGGTCTCCTTCCAGCCGGCAGCCAAAAGGCCGCGGTTTTCCAGGCGGTGCAGCGCCGGGTACAGCGACCCTTGCGGGACGCGGACGACGAACCGCGAAACTTGTTGAAGACGTTGCGCAATGGCATATCCATGCACAGGTCCCAGAGCTACAACTTTAAGAATCAACAGTTCGAGGGTGCCTTGGGGGAGATCCGATTTGACGGTCATGCTCATACCTCCAACTTCTACAGGTTAGCGCATGATGTGTAGAAGTTCAAGGTATTCCGTCTTAGTCTTTAGGTGGTGAGGCTCAGCCTTCAGAGCCTGATGAAGATGCGCTTCTTATACAGCCAGAAGCAAAGCAGCCAGAGCATGCCCCAGACCACGAGGCTGGTGACAATCGCTGCATGGAGGGGACCGGCCCAGGCAAACAGGCCCATGGTGAAAGGTTTGGCAATCCTATTGAACCACCACGCGCCGCCTGTCATTGCGAAGAGATATATAAGGAGTGGATTCATGCCCACAATGTTGAAGAACAGGGTCCACCTCTTCAGCTTCTTCACGTCGATCAGCCAGTAACAGAGCGCCAGGGCCAGCAAGCACCACCCGCCGCTCACAATCACGAATGAGGTGCTGGCGATGCGCTTAATGATCGGAGTCCAGGGGTTGAGGGCATAGCCGACCACAACTCCGATCAGGCCGGGAATGACGAGCAGGCGAATCTTCTGCACGGAGGTGCGGCTGCTCATGAGGACCTGTCCGGCAAGCACTCCCCACATGGTGTGCGCGGCCGTCGGCACGGCGTTAAACGCCACCCAATGGTCAGAGTCAAGCTTGTGCATGAGCACCAGATCCATCCAGGATCCGAAATTGTGGTCCGGCACCCACGGCTGGTTGAATCCAGCCACCGGCCACAGTCGATAGAGCAGTTCGGTGGCGATCAGAAGCAGGAAAGTGACACCAATCTGAACACGCGCCGGCTTGCGCAGGAAGAGAAAAGCTACAAGGTACGTGAAGGATAGTTGGGCCAGCACATTCCAAAGCTCAAACGTCAGTCTTCCGGGTCCGATGCAATAAAGAGCCCAGCCAAACAGGAGTAGCAGCCCCGACCGGATCAGGGCGTGATGAAAGGTCTTGCTCCAACTGTCGCCTCGCTGCCAGCGCTTGCCGAATGAGAAGGGCATCGCGACGCCAACGATGAACATGAAGAACGGCTGGATCAGGTCCCAGAAGTGCAGCCCATTCCAGGGATGATGCTCCAACTGCCAGCCGATAGTGCTTACCAGTGTGCCATTAAATGCCGGCGCCCTGAGCAATTCGTAGAGGCCGGTGGCCTCTCCCACCAGAAGGAACATCGTCAGTCCGCGATAGAAGTCGAGTGAGGTCAGCCTGCCGTCGGCGAGCAGAGACGCCCCGGGTTTCTGGTTTGTAGCGGTCTGCGGCAATTTACTGGTGAGGCTCGATTCCATAGTCGGACTTAAACCTCCAGTCGCCGAACTCACGTTTCGAGGCAGGATGTTTTTAGCAAGAAAAACACTGGGCGTCGAGCAGATTCTTTGACCGCATCCAAAGAGCGTTGCGAAGAAATTGACCCCTCACCCGGCCCGCGACGGCTGGTGACAGCGCCGTCGCGGGCCACCCTCTCCCCATGGGAGAGGGCAATGCTTTTTCATTCAATCGCAGGCCTATATACGATCAGAAACAGAACTTCAGCGCGAACTGAATTTCACGCTGGACGCGCTACCCGATGGCAAGGCACAGAGTGGCTTGCGGGTTTCGAGCCTCAGAAAGTTAACCTGAGGCCGAATTGAATTATTCGCCCGGAGTTGGAACCGCTGAACAAGCCAAACCCGGGTACGCCCAGAGTTGTGCCGGGCGCGCCGAATGCGTGTAGGTTAAAGATGTTAAAGAATTCAGCGCGAATCTGAAGCGTTTTCGATTCCGTAATGTTGGTGTCCTTAATGACCGAAAAATCGAGATCGTTTCCGACCGGGGCACGGAACGTGTCAAATCCCAAGTTTCCCGGCTGGCTTTGGAGGCCCGTGGCTTTCCCGCCTGGAGTGGCGAAAACCTGCTGGCCGAGCGTTGTCCCATCTTGAACCACGGCAGGCGTAAAGTACATCAACGATTGGTTGTAGTTTGATGGGCTGTTCAAAGTTGCTTTCCCGACCATGTCGGGCCGGGTCGCGATGACCCCATAGTACGTATCCGTGCCAAACCCAGCGACGGGATATGGGCTGGTGACGGTGAAGGGTGAGCCGGACCTGGAGGATTCAATCCCTGAGACTTCCCATCCATGGATCAGCCGGGTCGGCAAATGGGAAAGCGCCTGCCAATGCTCAAGAGGGAGAGTATAGATGGCGTCCATGACGAAATTTTGGGGAGTATTGATGTTCCCCAGTGCCTTGTCGCAACGCCAGCAGAAGGGGTCCTGTTGAACCTGGCTGTTATTGAGGCCGCTATTGTCACCGTTGTCCAAAAGTTTTGAATAAGTGTAGGATGATTGGAAAGTTAACCCGTATCTAGGCGAGGTTTTTCGAACCTGCACTTCGAGGGCGTTGTAGGTCGAGTGCTCGTGGTTGTCTATTACTTGGAACTCGCCGAGGCCGGGATTGGCGTCTGTGTAAGGCGTGTACTGAGGCGACGCGCCTGAGTAAGCGTTAGGGAAGCTTGACCCTTGAAGCGCCACCCCATTGCTGGCAACGTAAGTGATACTCAAAGCCATGTCGCCAGGTAGCTGCCGCTCCAAACTCACGTTTCCGTTAATCATATAACCGTTCCTGAGGCTCATGGATATTGCGTTGAGCTCAATCGGTTCGCCAAAAAACGCCAGGTCCGGCGCCAGGTTTAGGGGCGTGTTGGGAGCGATCGCATTGGTGTTCCCGTTTGGGGGTACGGTAGCACCGGAGAGCGATACCAGGGCGGGAGGAGTACCAGGCCTTACAGCGTTGACCGAGGGAAACGTGGAGGTCGCCACAGAGGTAGAAGCGGCCCAAGGGAAAATGGCTCCGCTTTGTTGGGCCGACTGCGCGATAGGAAGCCCCGTAAAGGTGCCAAAGCCGCCACGAAGCACTGTCTTGGGACTAAGCCGGTAGGCCAAGCCGACACGCGGGCCAAAGTCATCAGCACCATAATCCGGTTGCCAGAGTGGTCTGGGGTTTAGGACTAAGTCCCGGTAGAGACTACCGCCGTCAAGGTGCGAATCGTCCACGACTGCAGTCACTTTGCCGTGTTCCTCGGTTGGGATCGAATTGTACTCCCATCTTAAACCGATATTCAGCGTGAGTTTGGACGTAAGGGTTATATCATCTTGGAGCCAACCAGCGTAATTCCAGTACCGTAACTGGTAGACAGCTCCTAAGCCATTTAACAGCCCACCTAGTCCTGGGAAGGCGAGGCCTTCCGCGAGACTCACTGGAGCGCCCGCCATCAGGCTTACGATGCCGCTAGGGCTGGGGCTGCCAGCCGCTAAATTATTGAGCCCACTGGCCGAGGTAATGCTGACGGGAAGAGGAGTTCCTGCCCCGAACGTATACTGGCCGTTGGCCTCGCCAATGGAGAAACCGGATTGGGGGGCGTGGGTGTCACGGATTTCGAACCCAATGTTTATCATATTGCGCCCTTTCACCCAGTTAACCGTATCGTTCACAATGCCGGTGTCGGGATTACCGCTCCATCCGCCTACCTCAGGTCCCCAGCCCCCCAGGCTGCCGTCGTTTGTGACCACAGCCGCAAGATTAGTCACACTCGGCGCTGCCAGATGATTGATTGTCCGCGTCCAAGTCAGAGCTAGCGTGTTGGTTAGCGTCGGCGTAAAGATATGCACCTCGGAAACCGTCAAATTTCGCGCATTGTAATAAAGTCCCTGTGACCAGGAAGGACCGCCGATCGTCGCCTCCTCCAATTGCAGTACTGGCTCGTCCATATTATCGTAGGTGAACCGCCCAAACATCGAGTCTTTGTCCGAAAATCGATGGTCGATTCGCCCCGAGTATTGGTTACTGTTGAACGGCGTCTTAAGGGCAGAAAGATAAGTGTTTGGACCATAAGGACCGGTGGGATCGTTAGGTAACGGATATCCGTTCAGCACCGTTTGGGCCGCGGGAGTCAGCGGAACCGAGAGTTGATCGGGCTGCCCATTCGCCCCGGTAATGTTAACTACTCCATTGCGGTTATCGGCCGATGGGAATAGGTAGAAATTCGGGTTTCCCGACCTTTGCCGGAACCCGGCGTAGTCGAAAAAGAAAAAGGTATTGTTCTTGACGATTGGACCGCCAATGTCACCCCCAAACTCGTTCCTTTGCAAAGGGGGAACTGTTGTCGCGAAGAAGCTGCGGGCGTCGAGGTCTGAATTACGCACGAATTCGAGTAAGCTCCCGTGGAATTGGTTCGTGCCCGCCTTGCTGGCAAGCTGAACAACATAGCCTCCCCCGCTGCCGTACTGCGCAGAATAATCGTTTTGGAGTACTCTGAACTCGGAGATGGCGTCGAGATTGAAATTGGTCATCATCGCGCCGCCATATTCGTTATTGGTCACGTTGCTGCCGTCCAGGTACGTTACCGAGGTAAAACCGCGCGTGCCATTGCTCGACATGAATGAGTTACCTGTCACGTTAAGGACTTGGGGCCCGTTCGAGTCAGTTACCGTTCCCGGCTCGAGCCCGATCAAGGTGGTTATGTCGCGGCCATTCAAGGGAAGCGTCTGTACCTGCTGGCCGCTAACGACTCCTCCCAACGTAGCGTTGCTTGTGTTGAGCAACGGGGGCGCCGCAGAAACGGTTACCTCTTGTGTGCTTGCCGCCAAGGCCAGGGTGAAGTTAACCTCTCTCTGCTGACCCACCTCCAAAGTAACTTCAGTAATCGTTGCGACCTTGAATCCAGAGGTTCCTCCGGTTAACGTGTATGTGCCGATCGGAAGACGGGTCAATGAATAGTTACCCGCACCCGTCGTGACCGTGGAGTACTTTAATCCCGTGCTTTGCTCGACGGCCGTAATATTGGCGTGCGGAATGAGTGCGCCGCTTGGGTCACGCACGGTTCCCCAGATCTCGCCCACCGCCTGGGCCTGCAGCAGGCTGGGAGCGAGCAAAAATAGCGCAGTCCAAAGCCATGCGTACCTGAAAGTCTGCTTCATCATGATCGCCTCCTCGTCTCTTCGACGCTCTCGAAACCATTGACAATGGTGTTGTGGACATTCCAATCGCTCCAACGCCCTGCGAACGGCTGTGGAAGCCTCTTCGGGCCGGAGCAATCCCCATAACAATCTGAACCAGCTTTTGGAAGCCGGTGAACTCGGCGGTCAGCGTGTACGTGCCGATCTGGATGGGGGTAAAGGCAGAAATTGCCGTCAGCAGCCGTAGTCGTCGTGGCCGCGAGGCCCGTGTCTTGGCTGGTCGCCGTGACCTTCACTCCCGGCACCACCGCTCCGGATCTGACCCGTAACCAAACGCAAGCGCCCGAAACCAAAGGGCACAATAATCAACTTGCGGTTAGTATAGCATAATCCACAAAGTCAAATCCGCGAAAGCAAACGCTGGTCGTGTCTCGGTTTGAACTTGCGGCGGCGACCCCGCGTCCGCGGCGTCGCCACGTGACCTTGCAAAGCCGCCTCTACGCCCAACTGAGACACTCCCCGAGCCATGGCCTGGAGCGTTCGAGATTCGAAAGGAAAGCGGCAGTTCCGCCGCCGCACTCCCCGCACAGGCCCTTCGCCCTCGCACAGGAGTTTTCAACAGCGGTCCGCTGTAGCCGACTATTTGTCATTTGCCCGGCCTCGCCTTGCCGCTCGGAAGCCCTGACTTCGTTTCCGCAAATTGTGCTGTTTTTGCTCCTTTCAGGCGCTATTTTGTGCTGAGTTGCGCGCAAAACGCGCATAATTTTCAGCACTCAAAAAAGTGATGTGCTTTGTTTTCAGGTACTTCTTAGCTTCGTTCCCACTATTTTTCATTTTTTGTAGTTCCCTGCATTCCCCATCCGCCGAGACCCTTCCGCTTTCCCCTGGGCTGCGGCACGCCCTGGCGCCCGCCTACGACAATGTGTCCACAGCAAGACCATTATGATAGGCTATCACAAGCCCATAAAGTTGTCAAGTGGAAAATGCAGTGGAAAATGCAAAAAAAGCGAGCGGACTTTGCCGAGTTTCTTCGCCCTGCTCGGCTAGGCCGCACCCAAAGATTGATTGTGACGAAATGTCGTTGGCCGGCAGGCCCCTCGCCGGAAAATGGGAACCTGCCCCTTCCCCTGAACGCCAGTTGCTCCCCCCCGAGGCCAGATCTACGGTTTGCCGAGTATACGTCCTGATCACCGCGGGTCTCGAAGGGCCCCCGGAAATCACCGGCAACATCGCGCGCACACCGTGGCGCCGTAATGTGTACATAGCACGCATTTGAGAAGCTGAGAACCCTTGAGTCACCCGATGGCAGGTTCACGGGTGGCTGCTGGCGTAGGTGCGATTACTCCGTTCGGAGGATCTCAAGGATTTCGAGTCGAGCGATGGGGCGCGTGGCTAGCCAGATGCCCAAGGCTGCAACGAACGCGATGAAGAGGACACAGGCCGCATAGGTCGCGGCGTTAACGGATTCCGCGCCCTCCACGATGCTCTCGAGCAGCCGGCTGCTGAGGACCGCCCCCGCGATTCCGGGAATTGCCCCCCCGGCAATCGGGACCAGGCCTTGCCACAGATGGCGGGCCCGCAGCCGTTCCGGCGTGGTGCCCAGAGCCAGGCGTATGCCCATCTCGCGGGTTCTCCGAGCCACGGTGTAGGAAACGATGCCATACACGCCCATCACGACAAGCAGCAACGCGAACGCCGTGAAGCACAGGACAGCGGTCCTGTAAAAATCTGGCCGGGCGAGGAGGTCGGCAAGCCGCTGCTCCATGGATTTTACGCCGAATACCGGAACATCCCGGTCCACCGACTGGATGGTGTCGCGGATCATGGCGAGGCGGTCTTCGGCGCGGCCGTTGACCCGAACCACGAAGGTCGAGAAGAAGCTGCCGGGTGAGCGGTCGGGAACAAAGGCCTCATAGCTGTCTGCTCCTTCCGTCATGTAATCCATCGTCGTGACCACACCGATGATTTTCCAGTGCTCGTCGTCGTTCACGAACTCGCTGCCCACCGCATTTGCCGGCGCGCCGAATTCGCTCGCAAACCGCTCATTGATGATGGCGACCCGCGCGTTGTTCCGCACTTCCGCGTCAGTGAGTTCGCGTCCCCACAGAATGTGTCCACCCATCGCTCGGAAATAGTCCGGCAAGACCGGATTCACCATGGAAGCCTTCGCCGCCAGCCGGCCATTCACACGAAATCGCCCGCCGATGAAAGCGTCGGCATACAGTGGAAGGAACTCCGTGGCGCTGGCGGTTTGAATCCCCGGAAGCCGCCGCACGCGAGCCAGCGCTTCCTCAAAATAGCTCAGGCGGCTCGCATCGGTTTGGTGCGTCGTTCCTTCCAGCGATACGTTCACGGTAGCCAGGCCGCTACGATCGAAACCGCGATCGATGTGCATGAGATGGGCAAAAGCCCGGCCTACGGAGATAGAAGCGGTAAGGAGCATAATGGTGAGCATCACCTGCGCCGCGACAAGCGTATCGCTAGTGAGCCTTGAGCTGCGGGTATTGCTGGAGGCGTGGCTTCCCACCGTCGGAACGCGGCCGGCCGCGAGCGACGGCAGGACGCCGAAGAGCAAACCGCTGAGAACTGAGGCTGCGATGGCGAACCCCAGCACGCGGCCATCCAGAAGAGAATAAGCTTGCGAAGCCAGGGCGGCAGGCTGAAGCTTGGCCGCGATGGAAGTAGTCCAGAGCGCGACGAGGACGCCTACGGTACACGCGGCGAGCGAGAGAAGCATGCACTCGGTCAGCAATTGTTGCGAGAGGCGCGCACGGCTGGCTCCCAACGCGGAGCGTATGGAAAACTCCGCCGCGCGATCGGCGGTACGCGCCATCAGCAAGTTTGCGACGTTGGTGCAAGCGATCAGAAGGGCCAGCCCGGCGCAGGCCATCAGCGCCAATGAGCCCCTTCTCGCCGGCCCGGCAAGTTCGTTGCGAAGCTCGGTCAGGGCGGAGGGATACTGGAGCTTCTGAAGCTGGGTGCGGTTGGGCCACAATCGATTTACTTCGGTAGTAAAGGCTGCGCGGGCCTGTGACCACGAGATGCCGGGCTTCAGCCGCGCCACCGTTTCCCAACCGTTGTTGCCCCCACTAAAGGCCGCCGGCTTCCAAATGACGGCCTTGCCCGGATAGTCGAAACCCGGCGGTGCGACGCCGATGATCGTAAGTGGGTTTCCGTCTAATCGTAGGGTGGCGCCCAGAGCTTTCGGGTCGCCGCCAAAAAGATCCTGCCAAAATCCGTAGCCAATTACTGCCACGGCGTTGCGGCCGGGCGGCCCCCACCCCGTCCCGTCCACGTCTTCTCCCGGCGCGAAAGCACGCCCCAGTACAGGCTGGGTACCCAGCACCGAAAAGAAATTCCAGGATGCCTGGATGGCGTGGACGCGCCGCCATTCACCCGCTCCGCCCAAGTTGACATCGAATTGTTCGAATACTGCGGCGTCGGCAAGATACGCGCTCTCGCGGCGCCAATCGTGAAACTGCCTGGCGCTGTCGTGAGGAGGTTGAAAATCCAAACTTAGGTATGCCAGCCGTTCGGGATCCCGAAACGGTAGTGAACGCAATAGAAGCGCGTTGACCACGCTAAAGACGCCGGTATTCGCGCCAATCCCGATGGCCAGTGCGAGGGTCGCGAAACCGATCTGCCAGGGACGGCGGGCCCAAAGGCGAAACGTGTGCTTTGCGTCCTGCGCCACTTCGCGAGAAAACTGCAGAGGAACCGAGATGGCCAGGTCCCGAAGGAGGCGAATCCACAGGATGCCCAGGCTGACAGCTCCGCTTGACTCATCGAGCTCGTCGCGAAATTGACGCTCCAGGAGTTGCGCATAGTCTTCACGAAATCCCGCAGGGTAGAGCTTCACCAGCCATCGGTACAGACGCAAGGAGAAGGTCTTGTCAGGCATGCTTGAGCACCCCAAACCTTGCCGCGGCCAACTGCACCAACTCGCGCATGCGAGCCGCTTCCGCTTGCGCTACCTTTCGGCCATACGGTGTGATTCGATAGTAACGACGCCGCTCGTCGTCCAGATGCGGGTCAGGCCGCGCGTCGGACTCTTCGATCAGCCCCAGTTCCAGCATTTTGCCGATCGATCCGTAAAGCGCGCCGGGGCCAGGCTTGAGCTTGCCGCCGGTGCGCAGCGAGATCTCGCGCTTCAGGGCGTAGCCATGGCGCTCGCCCATCCCCAAGGAGAGGAGGATGTGGAAAATCACCGGCGGAAGCGGCGCCAGATCTTCGGCGGCGGATTGGTGTCTTGTGGTCATGTCTAGTACAAATCGGTACATACTATTACATAAAGTGACTAATAATGTCCAGTGTGACGATTGCGGCCAGGGCGGTCCCACCTAAATCCTCCAGCGCGAAGCCAGCCGCCCATTCTTAAACGGCCACCGGCGAGACGCAGTGGTCGGCGAATTCACTTGGCTGTCGATACCTCAACACCGGAGCCCATTCAAGCTTCACGGCAAACCTCATCCCCTAAGCGTACATCTCGGCCAGCGCACTCTCAACGGCATCGATGCGGCTTAGCATGGCGAAGGCCGCACTAAAGAGGAAAATGCGCGAAGCGCCTTGGAGTGCGGCGGCTCGACGCCGCCTTCGACGGAACCAGCCGGGCTTTTTGGCGAGAAGAGCTCGAAAAGGCAAGCCCGACGCGTTGTGCAGCTCCGCGCTCGGCTCAAATTCCAAGGCGGCGTCTAGCCGCCGCACTCCAAGGTGCCTTCGGCACACATACTTTCAAAGCAGCGATTGAGTTTTATGTTTGACACGACTGGTCTCGCACTCAGCCCCATAGACAGGTAAAATCGAAGTGTATGGCTTTGTTCAATCTAGATCCGGACATTACCCGCCAACCGCCTCCCGGTGTGGAACCGAGGCGGCCAGAAGGCAGGTCCCAGGTTTGGGGCTGGTTGCTTCTAGTGTTGCTGGCCGTGCTGGTCTTTTTCTTCGTGCGCGCTCTAAGGCAGGTGCGGATGGAAGTCGCGCAACTGGCGCGGCAAACGGAGGAAATGAACCGGCGCCTGAGCGAGGTCGAACAGCGTTCGCAAACTGAGGCGCAGCAGGCGGCGCAGGCGGCGCAAAACGCCCAAGTGGCCGCTCACCAAAGGGACCAGGCTGACGCGGCTCGAGCCGAATCGCAAAACCAGGCCCAGAAGGCCCAGCAGCAGGCGGCCGTAGCCCAGCAGGAGGCAAGCCAGGCCGAGCAGAAAGCGGAACAGTACCGGCAACAGCGCGAACGGGAACTCGCCCACCTGAAGGACGTCCTGAGCCACATCGCGGACACGCGCCGAACCGTCAATGGCTTGGTTGTGACGCTGGGCAGCAACTCGATTCGGTTCGATTTTGACAAGTCCGACATCAAACCGCAATACCGGGAAATCCTAAGCCGGATCGCCGGCGTCTTGATGAGCGTCGAAGGATACGCGATCAGCGTCTACGGCTACACCGACGATGTGGGCACTGCGGACTACAACTTAAAGCTCTCGGAAAAGCGCGCACAGGCTGTGCACGATTACCTCGTCGAGTCAGGGCTCGACCCGAAAATTATCACCACCAAGGGTTATGGCAAGTCCGACCCGAGGGTTCCCGGCGACAACGCCGCGGCGCACGCCACGAACCGGCGAGTTGAAATTGGGATTGTCGATACAACGCTTCGAATGGAAGGGCCTGCAAATTGAAAGCGCCGGGCAGGTGAGCAAAGTCGTGACGCAACTTCGTCAGGCGGCCGCAGAATCCAGCGCCTGTGCAACCGTCACACGATTGCGCCCGCGGCGCTTGGATTCATACAGGGCTTTGTCAGACGCCTGCATGACCTCCTCCAGCGTCCCGCCGTGTTCCGGAAAAGCCGCCACTCCAATGCTTACCGTTACCCCGGCGATGGGCCTTTCCGTGTTGGAAGGCACCCTCATAGTCATTACGGCCTCTCGGATGCGCTCCGCCACCAGCACGCACGATTTTGGGCTTGTCTCCGGCAGCACTACCAAGAACTCCTCTCCACCGTAACGCGCGACGAGGTTCGTTTCCCGGATCGATTCGGTAACCGTCTTGGCAAAGCAACGGAGGACGGAATCGCCAATTTCATGCCCGTGGGCATCATTTAGCTCCTTAAAGTGGTCCAGGTCGAGCATGGCCACTCCCAGGGGTTTCCCACTGCGCTTGGCAATGGCGAACTGCTTTCGAGCATACTCCTCCGCGAATCGGCGATTATAGAGCCCAGTCAGCATGTCGAAATTAGCTTGCGCTTTCATCGTATCGCGCATGCGTAGATTGGAAAGTGCCGTAGCCGCACCGCTCAGATAACTCTCGACCAAGCGCTGACGGTCGGAGGTCCAGATATCCGGGGCAGCTTCCATACGAGCGGAGCCGATGATAATTCCGCCCGCGATCAAGGGTCCGCAAAAATAGCTCCCTTCGGAGGGCAGAGCAAACTTGGAGGTGCAGAGCGCCTGGACCCGTACGTCGTTCACCACGAAGGAGCGCCCGGAGCGCACGGCTTTGCAATTGTGCGGATCTTCGACGACGGGCTGGGCTCCGGCTTCCTTGGGCAGCGGCGCAAGCGTGGCCACCGCCTCCAGAAAATTCTCCGGGGTTTGCATCTTGAAGATAATGATTTGGCCCGGCTGGAAACGTTCTTTCAGAGCGTGCAGAAGCAGGTCATAAACTTCCGGTTCCGCGGTGCACTGGGTGACCGCCTCAGAAAACCGGTTTAAGGCGGCCATTTCCTCCCGTTCGCGCCGCAGCGCGTTGGTCATTCGGGAGAAGCTACGGGAGAGAGTACCAAATTCGTTATCGGCCGTGGGGGGCAAGGTGGGCGCAAAATCACCCCGCCCTACCTGCTCGGCAGCGCGGATGAGTTGCTGTACCGGAGCCACAATCAGGCGTGTCCACGCCCCGTTCAAGAAAACCAAAGCGCCGCCCAGGAGGACGAATAGGCTGGCTCCTACCACGAGCATTTGCCACATCATCGTCTCCGCACCGAGCATCTGGCTTGTATTCCCCGCCTCTTCCTCTCTCCGCAGTTTAGACATCTCAGACCCGATCGCGTTCCTGCGTTGCTGCCCATCCGCCATGGCCAAAGTGGCATTGTAGTTGCCGCCGGCACGGGCCGTCGCAATGGTGGGCTGAGCCCACGAAATCCGGAACGCCTCGAAGTCCATCCGCATTCGAGCAACCTCTTGCAACTTCCCTGGATCGGGCGATTCCAGTTCGTCCAGCGCGTTGAGGTCCGCGAGCCCATCCGTCACCGCATTCTCGTAAGGCACCAGAGCGTTGCCCTGGTGCGCGACGACGTATTGCTGTACGGAATTGAAAGCATGCACGACGTGCCCATAGAATGACTGAAGTCGCGCCACTCTCTCTTTGGATTGCTGCGCCTCTCGATTGGTGTTGACGACGCTCCGGTACGCAAAGAACACGAGACCCACCGCGCAGAACAAAACAACCAGAGGAGGAAGGGTCATCAAGAGAATCTGATTGCGAATTTTAAGATTGCGGATTGAGAAGGCCATAAGAGGAAGCTCGCGCGGCCGAATTCCGGAATTCTGCACCATGCAAAATAGCGCGATTTGCGAGGCTCGTCAAATCGGGTGGAATGGGTGGCGCAGACGCGCGCAGGCCCGGGAAAAGGGGGGGAATTGTGAGCCACCCGCGAACGAACTGCGTTGATGCTTCCAAGCGCTCAGGATGACAGGAAACCGCCTCTGGGATCCAGACGGTTGCACGCCTAACGAAATCAGGCTTGCCTTACCTCTCAGGGGCGAATCGCAGCGCGCAATCGGCCATCGTCAATCGGCGATCCCCACTCCCTAGCCCCTTTTCCTGGCGATGGTGTGGATGGGTTCGCCGAGCAGCACATCGGCGGCTTCCATCCATGCTTCGGAGAGGGTGGGATGGCAGTGGATGGTCTCAGCGAGTTCGGTGGCGGTGAGCTCGGCGCGGATGGCGGTGGTGGCCTCAGCGATAAGGTCAGTTGCCTGGAAACCGATCACTTGCGCTCCGAGCAACTGCTCCGTTTTGGCATCCGCAATCCACTTGACGAAGCCGCTTGCGTGGCCGATAGCCTGAGCTTTTCCTAGTGCCCCAAAATTGAATTTGCCGGTCTTGATTTCCCTGCCTTGCTTCAACGCATCCTGCTCCGTCAGGCCGACTGCGCCAACTTCCGGCGAGGTGAAGATGCAATAGGGAATGAGTTTTTCATTTTTGCGGCGCTGCCGAGTGCATGCGTTCTCCGCGGCCACCAGCCCTTGCGACGTGGCGGCATGCGCCAACTGAGGACCTCCCGTCACGTCGCCAATCGCATAGATCGTTGACACGTGAGTTACGCCGTATTCATCGACCTCGATGAAACCGTGTTGATTGGTGCTGAGTCCGGCGTTCTCGAGCTGTAGTTCCTGCGTGACCGGTTTACGCCCTAAAGCGGCCAAAAGCAGATCCGCCTCGAGCGCTTCTCCGCCCGCGGCTCCCCGCACGGCATGTTCATCTGCAGCGATGTTCTCGAGACTCATGCCCGTTAGGATGCGAATGCCCAACGTCTTCTCCATCTGGCGACGCAACTCGCGGCGGACGTCCGCGTCCAGGAATGCGACGATATCCTCGAGTATCTCGACGACCGTGACCTGAACGCCCAATTGCGCCAACATGCAGGCAAACTCGCAGCCGATGACTCCACCGCCCAGAACTAACGCACGACTTGGGGCCGATCTCAGGTCGAGGAACGCGCGGCTTTCGACCACCCGCCCGTGGCGCGGCAGAAAGCCAGGCATCGAGGAAGTCGCGCCGGTAGCGATGATAGTTTTCTCGGCCCCGATTACCGCGTTTCCGGATTTTGAATTCACAACAATGCGCTTGCGGCTCTCGAACGACGCCGCCCCCTCGAAGACCTTCACGCCGTTCGCTGCCAGCAATTGTTTCACGCCATTGCGCAGGCTACCGACCACCTGATCTTTCCGCTCGGCCATGGCGGAGTAATCGAAAGAGGCCGATTCGGTCTTGAGACCCAGGCTTGCCGACGACCTCATCTGCGCATAAAGGTCGGAAGTGTGGATCAACGCCTTGGAAGGAATGCAGCCGTAATTCAGACACGTCCCGCCCAGATACTCCCGCTCGACCAGAGCGACGGAAGCACCCAATTGCGCGGCTCGAATCGCTGCCGGGTACCCCCCCGGCCCTGCGCCGATTACCACTACGCCAAACGTTTCCACAGTGATATCTCCTCGAGTCTTTGTTTTATGGCATTCGCAAATCGGGCGGCGGTGGCGCCGTCGATGATGCGATGATCGGAAGAGAGCGTCATTTTCATGATGTCCCGGACAACAACCTGGCCGTCTTTGACCACCGGTTGCTTGAGCGTGCTCGACACCGCAAGGATGGCGCTCTCACCGGGATTGATGATGGCCGTGAAATTCTCGATATCCAGCATCCCCATGTTAGAAATAGTAAAGGTGCTGCCGCCCATTTCATCAGGCGTGAGTCTGCCCGCGCGTGCCTTGGCAATCAGCTCGGTGGCGGCGTCGTGCAGTTCCGCCAGACTCAACTCCTCCGCGCCCCGGATCACCGGCACCACCAACCCCTGCTCGAGGTTCACCGCCAAGCCCAGATGTACCCTGCTGTGCCAGCGAACGTTCTTGCCGTCCGTGGTGCTGTTCACCACCGGGAACTCAACAAGGCTGAGCGCCACAGCCTTCTGAATGAAATCGGTCACGGTGTAAGGCGCGCCCTGTGCCTTCAGCTCGGAACGGAAATTGACCAGTTCCGTCATATCCACGGCCACGGTGACGAAGAAGTGCGGCGTGGTGGTAAAACTCTCGGTCAGCCGCGAGGCAATCGTCTGGCGCATTCGGCTCATGGGCTGCGGCTTTTCAGCGATGGCTCTTTCGACCACCGCCACAGTAATACGTCCCTGCCCGTTCTGGCCGTCCAAGGTCAGGACGTCGATGTTCTCCTTGGCCGCGAGACGCTTGGCCGCCGGGGTGATGCGAAGCCGGTCGTACCCCTTCGACTCGAGATATATCCTTACGTCCCGCTCCACAATCCTGCCGAAAGGACCCGTCCCCACGATCGGCGCGGGATTAATGGCGGACTCCCGGGCTAGCTTGGCGGCGCGTGGGCTGATGCGGAACACTTCCGGGGCCGCCATCACGCTGGGCGTGGGAGGTAGGGGCGGTTCGCGAACCGCTCCTACAGGCGCGGCGGGCCGCTCCAAGCGCGCTTCGGCCGCTCCTCTGGAGGGTGACAGTGAGGCTGGACGCGGGACTTCTGTTGAGGCGGCTACCGGATGCGGCTTTCGAAACTCGGGCGACGGAGCTGCCACTTCCGGAATTGCCTCGCCAGGATCACCCACAAAACCGACCGTTGTGCTGATGGGGACAGTGCTCCCTTCCGGGACAACCGTCTTCAGCAAGGTGCCCGCGAAAAAGCTCTCGACCTCGAGGAGGGCCTTGTCCGTCTCGATCTCGAAGAGGATGTCGCCTTTGGCGACGGGATCTCCCACCTTCTTCCGCCAGCGAACCAGCGTGCCCACTTCCTCAGATTGGCCCAACTTGGGCATCGTGATCGGTCGAACCATGGTCGTGATCCCTTCTAACAGGACGCGTGGCGCGGGCATCCTGCCCGCGCGCCTTTGCGGAAGCGGGACGTTCCCGCCACAGTGGGCGAGACGCCCACGCTAAACTATCCCGTTACAGTATGGCTTTCGCCGCCTGGAAAATGTCATTCGCGTTGGGCAAGAAGACCGCCTCGAGAACGTGCGATTGCGGCGCAATGCCGTCCTTCGCCCCCACGCGCATGATGGGCGCATCGAGATAATCGAAGACGTGTTCCTGAATCGTGGAAACGATTTCGCCCATAAAACTGCCGATGGTCACCGACTGGCTCACCACCACGCACCGTCCCGTCTTTTGCACCGAAGCGATGATGGTTTCCTTGTCAAGCGGAATCAGGCTGCGAATGTCTACCACCTCGGCGCTCACGCCCAATTCCGCCTTCAGTCTGTCGGCGGCCTTGAGCGCATCGGGAATTGCCGGCCCCCAGCCTACCAGCGTGATGTCCGTGCCCGCCCGCTTGACGTCCGCGACACCCAGCGGCACAAGGTATTCTTCTTCCGGCACGACGCCTTTGACGCCGTAGAGCAGTTGAGATTCAAGGAACAAGACCGGGTTGTTATCGCGAATGGCCGATTTCAACATGCCCCTGGCATCGTAGGGTGTGGCCGGATACGCCACGTACATGCCCGGAATATTCGCCACGCTCGATTCGAGGGTTTGCGAATGCTGCCCGCCGTAGCCCTTGCCGCCTCCGATCGAGGCGCGTATCACGAGTGGAATTTCAACCTGCGCGCCGGACATGTAATGCCACTTGGCGGCCTGGTTGCACACCTGATCGCCGGCCATCAAAAGGAAGTCCATATACATGAGCTCAGCCACAGGCCGCAAGCCGATCATGGCGGCGCCCACCGCCGTCCCGCAGATTGCGGCTTCTGAAATCGGCGTGTTGAAAACCCGCTCGCGCCCGAAAGTCTCGAGCAAGCCTTTGCTCAGCTTGAATGCTCCGCCATATTCGGCCACGTCTTCGCCATAGAAGATGACGCGCGAATCCCGTTTCATCTCCTCGATTAAAGCTTCCTTGATGGCGTCCCGATATGTGATCTCGCCGTTGGTCCGTTTGATCGCGGGGGGCGGGTCGATGATCTCGACTTTTCGATATTGGGGCGGGACGGTCTCGACGTGAGTGTCCGTGTACATGTACTTAATCACGTCCTCGGGGCGGGGATCGGCGGCGTCTGCGGCACGCCGCGCGGCGCGCGCATTGCGCTCGCGGACGCGCGACTCGACCTCGGCAACACCCGCTTCATCCAGGACCGCGCACTCCCCAAGTTGCGCCGCGAGGGTCGTAATGGGATCCACCGCTTTCCAGGCCGCTTCTTCCTCGCGCGTCCGGTACTCGTTGCGCGGGTCGCTCAGGGAGTGGCCGTAATAGCGGTAGGTGTTTACATCCAGGAAAACGGGGCCCTGACCCTTGCGGCACATTTCCGTGACGCGCAACATCGCGTCGCGAACGGCGAGCACGTCCATGCCATTCACTACCTCAGCGTGCATGTTGCAGTCGGAGAAACCCGCCGCGCGTCGCGCCAGGTGCGCCACACCCATTACTTCGTTGTCGGCGCGGCCCGTCATGCCGTAGTGGTTGTTGAGCACGAAAAAGACGATGGGCGCGCCGAAGGGGTGATCGCCGGCCAGTTCGTTAGTGAATTGAACCTGCGAGGCGAAATTCAGTGATTCGAGCACCACGCCGTTCGCGTAGGCGCCATCGCCTGCGAAGCAGCAAACCACCGCGCCGTTGCGCAGGTACCGGCTTCCCACTGCCGCCCCGGTGGCGATAGGAACGCTGCCGCCCACGATGGCGTTCGCGCCCAGGTGGCCGACCGTGAAGTCGGCAATATGCATGCTGCCGCCGCGGCCTTTGCAGTAACCGTCTTCTTTTCCGAAAAGCTCGGCAAGAGTACGATACACGTGCTCCTCGAGAGCCTCCTCGAGGAGTTCCGCGTGCGTTGCGGCTTTCGACGCGGGGACGCGCCGGCGCAGCCGCTCGTCATCCATGGCGCGGATAGCCTGGCAGCCCCGAGCCAGGCTGTCGCCGTGGCCGCGGTGCGTGCTGGTGATGTAATCCTTCAGGTTCAAGGCGCTGCACGCGCCCACGGAAGCACCTTCCTGGCCGATCGAGACATGCGTCGGCCCGCGGTAATTGAAATCCTTGATCGCCTCGTAGGCGCCGGAGCGCAGCTTTACGATCATCTCTTCCATCTCGCGGATCATCAGCATGTCCTCGAGAAGAGCGACGGCTGTCTTCGCTTCGATGCGGCCTGCCTCGAGCTCGCTTCGCAGGTCACCCTTGAACCGATAGCCCGGAATCTTCCCACAGTCGATTTCGAAGGGCCGGAAATCCGGCCTTAAATCGCTGAGGTAACTTACAGTGGTTTTTGTGCTTCCCAATGCTGCCTCCTGTTAGGGATCAGGGGTTAGGGGTTAGGGGTTAGGGGTTAGGGATCAGGGATTAAGGGCGGTCCGTTGCGCCCAATCCCTATCCCCTAATCCCTAACGCCTGACTTTCGAGCCTTCAAGGCTCCAATTAACGCATTCAACATTTTGCCGATCTCTTCGATCTCTTTGGAGAACGGCGCTAAGGCAGCATCGCTGAGAAAGTGGAGGTTACACGCGACGATCAGATGTGTCTCCACCTCCATAAGCGACCCGCGCGCCACGGTTACGAACTGAACATATTCCCCCGTGGATCCTCGTCCCCATCCCTCTGCAATATTGGCTGGTATCGACGTTATGGCTCTCCGTATTTGCGACGTAAGGCCGTATCGCTCTGCATCGGGGAATCGAGAGGTGAGTGTGTAGAGTTCAGTTGTCAGAGCTACGGAGCGTTTCCAAACTTCCAACTCCTTGAAATTGGTGACCATCCTTGCCATAACCCCTAATCTCTAATCCCTAATCCCTCTTACGTCCGCACCACCTCTACGCCGTCCTTGCGGAGTTGGCTCGAGAACTTTCGATCAACTTGCTTGTCCGTTATCAGCACTTGAACTCGACCCAGTTGTCCGGCGCACGCAAACGAAACCTTGCCCACCTTGCTGTGGTCCGCCAGAAGAAACACCTGGCGCGCGTGTTGCATTACGAGTTCCTTGGTATAGGCTTCGCTCGGATCAGTGGTGGTGAGCCCTTCCTCAAGCGTGAGTCCGATCGTCCCCATGAACGCTTTATCCACGTGTACCTCGTGCAAGGTAAGACGAGTGAGCGGGCCAACCAGGGTCTGGCTGAGGCGACGGAACTCACCACCGATCAGGATCACCCGCGGTCCCTGCGCTGCCAGCTCAATGGCGGCGCGCAAGGAATTGGTAACCACGGTAAGGTTCGAGCGGTCGCGGATCAATCGCGCCAATTCCAGGACCGTGCTTCCCCCATCCAGAAAAATCGTGTCGTTGGGCTGAATGTATTTGAGCGCCGCCTGAGCGATGCGTTGCTTTTCTCTGGCGGCGATAGAAGTCTTGTCGTCGAACAGCGGCTCCTCGAGCCGGCTTTCCGTGCCCACCCCTCCGCCGTGAACGCGCCGCACTTCGCCCAGGCTCTCGAGTTGAGCCAAGTCCCGGCGAACCGTGGCCGCTGAAACCTCAAGCCGGCGGGACAACTCCTCGACGCTTACGACGTGATCGATGCGCAGGATTTCCCGCAGCCGCTCGAGGCGTTTCGGTGCGAGTTCCCTTGGCTTGTCCGATTTCAATCGTTCACCTCGAACGCGGGTCCTGTCTTGCTGAGCGGAGCGAAGCATCTCTGGGGTTTGCCTCGGCCCGGGCCTATGTTCAATTCTGATTGATTATATGACAGACTTGATCGAAATCAATCAAATTGTTCCGCGTTAAGCACGATACTCGATGATCCCAATCTCGTAGAGTGCGAGGCGAGGCGGATGGTATGCCGCTTGTGATGTGATCACACAAGGGGGAAGAACACATGAAGCTGGACAGCATCACCATCGATCCCGCTGTCTGCACTGGAAAACCCTGCATCCGGGGACTTCGCTTTCCCATCTCGCGCTTGCTGGGACTGTTGACCTCAGGAGAGACCAAGGAAACCGTCCTCAGGGCGTATTCCTACCTTGAGCCAGGGGACGTTGACCAGGCGCTGGCGTACGCGGCATACCTTGCAGAGGAAGAAGTCGTGGAACTCTCACGATGAGGTTTCTTGTGGACATGCCGCTTTCACCGGAAGAGTTTACCGTTCATTCATCTCGGCCCGGGTGAAGTGGCGGCCGGCGCGGACGTGACTGAGGTGCTTCATCAAGGAGTCCACCTCTTGTGCGCTCCCCGACTGCGCCGCGTACTGTTGCAGCCACTCGCGAAAGGCCGCGTTGAGGGCCTTGTGCTGACTGCGGGCAACCAGCCGGGCCTGCTCGATGAGGTCTCCGTCGGCGCTCAGTGTTACCTTTTTCATACAGGAACATTGTACACGATTATGATGCGATACCAGGCCAACCAATGCAGTCTCAGTGAGTCGAACTGACGGCAAAGCAGCGCTACTCCCGCACAGACAAAGACTGCCGGACATCAACAAACCATGTTTGCTCCACCGGCGATTAGGGTATACTTTAAAGGGGCGCGAAATGACGACCGCAACAGAGCATGCATACATCGTGAATGATGATCAGATCCTGGGTGGCGAGCCGATCATCCGCGGGACTCGCACACCGGTTCGCGCGATCGTGGAGACTTGGCGGCTGGGTGTGCCGGCCGAAGAGATCCCCGATTGCCTGCCTCATCTGACCCTGGCGCAGGTCTTTGATGCCTTGAGTTACTACAGCGACCATCAGGATGAGATCAACGCCCACATCGAGCGTAACCGCATTCCCAACGACCGGATTGACCCGCTGGTGGCGAATCGTTGAAGCAGCTCTTCATTGACCTTTACTTGGACGAAGACGTTGATGTGGTCCTGTCGCATCTGGTCCGCGCGCGCGGCTTTCGCGTGATGACCACGCAGGAAGCTGGACACGTTGGGAACACTGATGCGGAACAGTTGGCTTTCGCCACCGATCAAGGGAAAAGCATTTTGACGCACAACCGGGTGGACTTCGAGGCTCTGGCACGGATGTACTTTGAGGACAAGAAGACTCACTCGGGGATCATCATCGCCGTTCGCCGGCATCCCAAGGAACTGGCCCGGCGGGTTCTGATTCTTCTTAACTCACTTACAGCGGATGAAATCGAGAATCAGATAAGATACATCTGACGTCGACCTGCATAACCGGCTACGCTCCTGCGGACGCGGTGCCACCCGCGGGTGCTAGCCCAGATCGAGCGCATTCTTGGGGTCAATTCGTTGGCGGAAGTTACCAAGCTTGTTCGCAATCAGGAATTCCGCCATGTCCTTGTGGCCGAGCGACGCCGCCAGGTGCAAAAGCGTAACGCCGTCTTCGTCTTTGCTCAAAACCAAACCAGGATTGTCCTTGAGCAGCGCCTTCAGCGGTTCCAAGTTGCCTTTCCGGGCCGCCTCGTGAAGAGAGGCCCACTCCGCGGGCGATACTAATATAACCGGGCTTGGCGATTCCTTTGCTCCGAATAGTTTCTTCCAGAGGCTCATGTTGCTCCGACTTTTCAGCCCAGTATACCTCGCGGGCGGCGCGGGCATCGGTCTGAAACCGTGAAATAATTACGGGCACATCCTCTGCAGAGGAAAAGGCCACCACCCGTCATTCTGAGCCCGTTCGCTGTCATCCTGAGCGCAGCGAACGGGCTCAGAATGACAGACGATGGGGTTATCCTCTACGAATGCCGGAGATTGCGTACCACAACGAATCGAGGCGGACCACTATGGAACTGATCTTTGCTTCGGCTGGGGAGCAAGCCAAGGCCATCCGCGAGAGGCAAATTTCGTCGGAAGAGTTGGTGAGAGCGTGTATCAAGCGAATCGAGGAGGTCAATCCCAAGCTGAACGCCGTCGTGCAGCTTCCCGCGGCAAGGGCGTTGGCCGAAGCCCGCGCGGCTGACAGGGCTCTGGCTCGTGGCGAAATCAGAGGGCCGTTGCACGGCGTTCCGTTTACGTTGAAAGACGCCATCGAAACGGAGGGAGTGATCTCGACGGGGGGAACCCTGGGGCGCGCCAACTATGTACCTAAGGAAGACGCCACGGTGGTGAAGCGCCTGCGCGCTGCGGGGTGCATTCTCCTCGGCAAGACGAACTGCCCCGAATTCGGCTGGGCATGGGAGAGCGACAACCTTATCTATGGCCGGACGAATAACCCTTACGACCTGTCGCTCTCGCCCGGCGGAAGCGGCGGCGGCGAATCTGCCATCATCGCAGCCGGCGGATCGCCGTTCGGCTTGGGCAGCGACGCGGGAGGGAGCGTGCGCTTCCCCGCCTATTGCACGGGAATCGCGGCAATCAAGCCGACTTCCGGCCGTGTTCCGCGTACCGGCCACTTCCCCGGCCCCGGCGGGACGCTCGATGCGCTCTGGCAAATCGGCCCGCTGGCGCGCAGCGTGGAAGACCTTAATACGATCCTGCCCGTCATTTCCGGCGTGGATTGGCGCGATCACGCCGTTGTCCCCATGCCGGTGGGCGATGCGGAAAAAGTCAACCTCAAGACCCTGCGCGTGGCGTTTCACACTGATAATGGAATCGAGACACCCAGTCAAGAAACCATCGACGCTGTGTTGAGTGCAGCGAAAGCCCTCGAAACAAGCGTCTCCAGCGTTGAGGAGGCGCGACCGCCGGGGATTGAGCAAACCTACGATATCTATTTCGGTCTCTTCACCGCCGACGGCGGTATGGGGGTCGAAGAACTGCTCAAGGCATCAGGAACCAGCCAAGTTCATCCGCTCATGCAGCGCGTCATGGAGTTGCAACGCTCGCACGCCAAGTCGATGACGGCTTTCGTCGAGTTGACCGGACAATGGGACGCATTCCGCCGCTCTCTCCTTACTTTCATGGAGCGGTATGACGTTCTCGTGTGCCCGGTCTGCTCGTTCACGGGCATGCTCCACCGGTCGACCTACGACCGCCTGCGGGCCTTCAGCTACACCATGACGTATAACCTGACGGGCTGGCCGGCGGCGGTGGTCAGGGCTGGAAGCACTCGAGGCGGCTTGCCGATTGGCGTGCAGATCGTGGCGCGGCCGTGGCGCGAGGATGTCGCACTAGCCGTAGCCGCGAGAATTGAGAAATCTTTGGGAGGTTACCAGCGCCCGCCGCTCTAGCCTGCATTGTGGTGCTGGCGTCTCGCCCGCTGTCACGCAGGCATTCCTTCGCTGCGCTCAGGACAGGCTCTGCCCGCGCCCTCCTGTTTTTCGGAACTCCTTTTCGGCGGTCTTCGCGCGGGAGCGGGACGCTCCCGGGAAAGCGGGCGAGACGCCCCCACCCCACGCAGGGCCTGCCTTTGAGATTTCATGCTAAGATGTTCCGACGCGGCGCTGATTCTGCTGCGGCCCACTTGGGGGAAGCGATGGCACCAAGCCCGATATCTTCGTTCAAGGTCGGCACGCTGGCCATAGAGGTTTACGAAGACCGCAAGGCGATGGGGCAGGCGGCGGCAACCGTGGCGGCGAACCGGCTGCGTGTATTGGCGAAGCAGCACGAGAATATTCCGGTGATTTTTGCCACCGGCGATTCGCAACGGGCGACCCTGCAGGCGCTCGCGGCCATGCCGGACGTGCCTTGGAATCAAGTCATCGGTTTTCGCATGGACGAATACGTGGGACTTCCGGAGGACCACCCTGCTTCGTTTTCGCGTTACATGCGGGAGAATTTGACGAGCCGTGTTCAGTTGCTGCGCATGTACGAGATTGACGGCGCTGAGCCCAACGTCCAGAAAACCTGCCGGGAATACGCAGAATTGCTGCGGGCGCACGCACCCTTGCTCTGCCTGCTGGGCGTTGGCGAGAACGGCCACTTGGCGTTCAATGATCCCGCGGAAGCTCTTTTCGACGATCCGGTCGACGTTAAACAAGTTACGCTCGACCTTGTTTGCCGCCAACAGCAGGTTAACGAGGGGGCTTTTGCTAACGTCGCTGAAATGCCGGAAAGGGCCATCACAATTACAGTGCCCGCGCTCTTTCGCGTGCCTGAGTTAATCCTTTCGATTCCGGGCCCACGCAAGGCCCCGATCGTAAAACGGACTCTGTACGATCCCATTTCGACTGCTTGCCCGGCAACGATCTTGCGCCGGCATGCTAATGCGAGGTTGTTCCTGGACCGGGATTCGGCGGCGCAATTGACGTCCGAATTGCGATAGGCACCACCCCCGCCCCTCCTCAGAGAGGAGGGGAGTCAGGGTTCGGTTCCCGTCCTTGATAAGGAGGGGACAGGGGTGGTTCTGGACATGTCGAACTGAGACTTCTGCTAGGAAATCAAACTGTGAAGCCCAAAAAGCGCCTGCGATGGTGGATTGCGTGGACCCTGTTTTTCTCCACGGTCATCAACTACATTAATCGCCAGACGTTGTCCGTTCTGGCGCCGGTCATCACCCAGCAATTCCATCTCAACCACAGCCAACTGTCGTGGGTCTTTTTCTCCTTTCAATTATCTTACGCGGGGATGTGGCTGATCGGCGGCGTGCTGCTCGACATCATCGGCACGCGGATCGGACTTGCGATCGCGGTCATCTGGTGGTCCATCATCAGTATGTTGACGGGCTTCGCGAATTCACTTTCTCAATTCGCAGTTTTCCGCTTCCTCCTGGGAATCGGAGAAGGCTGCAACTGGCCCGGCGCCAGCAAGGCCGTGGCCGAATGGTTTCCAGCCAAGGAGCGTGGGGTTGCAGTAGCCATTTTTGATAGCGGCTCGAGCGTGGGTGGCGCAGTGGCCGCGATCATGGTGCCCTGGGTGGCGATCGCTCTGGGTTGGCGATACGCGTTCGTGGTTTCCGGCGTTCTTGGGTTTTTCTGGCTGGCCTTGTGGTTGCGCGTTTATTATCCCTTGAACCGGCATCCCAGGCTCACGAGCGAGGAAAGGGAACTGATCGAAGCGGGCAGCGACACTGCGAAGGTCTCCGCGCGCGCCGGCGCGGGCCGATGGCTGACCCTGCTTACAGACAGCAATACCTGGGGAATCCTCCTGGGGCGGTCGCTCACCGATCCCATCTGGTGGTTCTACGTCTTTTGGCTGCCGCAATACCTGAGCGACAAGCGCGGGTTCAGTCTTAAGCAGATCGCCGCCTTCGCCTGGATTCCATTTGTGGCGGCCGATATCGGCAACTTCACGGGCGGGCTGATTTCGGGATTCCTGATTAAGCGAGGGATACCAACCCTGCGAGCACGGAAGTGGGTTTGCGTCGTGAGCTGTCTGCCGGTGATTGCCGGAATTCCGGCAGCCAGGGCGCACAACGCTTACATAGCGCTGGCGCTGATCGCCTTCGCGGTCTGGGGTTACGCGAGTTGGTCGACGATGGGTCTGACTTTTCCCTCGGACTTATTCCCGCAGGATGTGGTGGCTTCGGTGACCGGAGTGAGCGGGCTGGGCGCCGGCCTCGCAGGAGCTGCGTTTACTCTAATAGTAGGAAAGCTCGTGGACCGGTTCTCGTATTATCCCGCGTTCTTCATCGCCGCCACCATGCCATTGCTGGCCACGGTCGCGGTGCTGATTCTGCTCCGACCGCGGCAGGCAGGAAGTGGGCAGGTGGGCAGATAGGCAGATGGGCAGGTCGGCAGTGGGCAGATCGGCAGTGGGCAGGTAGACAGATAGGCAGCCGAGCAGGTGGGAAATAGGATGTCAGCTTTAGCCCTGTAGAGACCTAAATCATCCGGTCCAATTTCAAATCTAAGATTCCAGATTCCAAAGCTACCGAGGCTAACGGTCTTCGGGTTGCCCGATTCCCGAATAGCTACTGCCCGTTGTTAACGCTTGCCGGTTCACGACCGCGCCGGGCTCTGCCATTTGCCGACCTGCCCACTGCCCACCTGCCCACTGCCTATTCTTCCTCTTCCTCCGCCGAGGGCTTGTGTGCGGCGACGATCTTGTCCGCGATCGGCTGCGGCACGATTTCGTAGTGCGAGTACTCCATCGCGTAAGTCCCTCGCCCCTGGGTCATTGAGGTGAGGTCAGAGGCGTAGGTGAGCATTTCGGCGAGGGGCACCTGGGCTTTGATGATCGTGGACCCGCCTTTGGGGTCCATGCCCTGCACGCGGCCGCGCCTGCCATTCAGGTTTCCCATAATGTCGCCGGCATTATTCTCAGGAACCGTAATTTCGACATTCATAATAGGCTCGAGCAGGCAGGGTTTGGCCTGTTCCATGCACTTCTTGAATCCCTTCGAGCCGGCGAGCTTAAAGGCAATTTCAGAAGAATCCACTTCGTGGTAGGAACCGTCGAAGAGGATGACGCGGAAATCCACCATGGGACAGCCGGCCAGATACCCTTTCGCCGCTGCCTCGATGATGCCCTTCTCGACGGCAGGGATGTAGTTCTTGGGGATGGAGCCGCCGAAGATATCGTTGACGAACTCGAAGCCCGCCCCACGCTGAAGTGGTTCCACCTTGATCCAGCAGTCGCCGTACTGCCCGTGACCGCCGGTCTGTTTCTTGTGCTTGCCCTGCGCTTCCGCCTTGGCGCGGATGGTTTCGCGATAAGGGATCTTGGGAGCTTTGAGGGTCACTTCGATATTGAATCGCCGCTTGAGCTTGGAAACAGCCACTTCCACGTGCTGCTGGCCCGCGCCGGAAAGCAGGAATTCCTTGGTTTGCGGGTCGCGCGAGAAGCGCAGGAGCAGGTCTTCCTCGAGCATGCGATGGATGGCCGTGGAGAGCTTGTCTTCATCGCCGCGCGACTTCGGTTCAATGGCAAACGAGATGGCGGGTTCCGCCAGCTTCAGCTTCGGGAATACGATCGGCGCGGCCTTGTCGCCCAACGTGTCGCCCGTCAAGGTGTCTTTGAGTTTAGCCACGGCGCCGATGTCACCGGCATGGAGCTCGGCCACTGGGGTCTGGGTCTTGCCTTGTACTATTCCGATGTGCGACAGACGCTCGCTGGTGCCTCGATTGAAGTTGCTAAGGTTGGCTTCGTTCTTGACCACTCCCGACATTACTTTGAAGTAGCTCACTCGCCCTGCAAAGGGGTCCGCCACGGTTTTGAACACGAACGCGGCAGCCGGCTGGTCATCGGCAACCTTGCGCTTGACGGGTTCCCCGCCCTCATGGTCCAGACCTTCCACCTCCTTCCGTTCCAGCGGCGAAGGAAGGTAGTCGACGATGAGCTTCAGCAGATTCTCGCTGCCCAGGTTGGGAAGCCCGGCGGCAACGACCACCGGGTAGATGCGCCGTTCGCACACCGCAGCCCTCAAGCCCTGAACCAGATGCTCCTCAGGCAGAGTTCCTTGGTCGAAAAACTCCTCCATCAACTTGTCGTTGCCCTCGGCCACCATTTCCACCAGCGCCTCGTGAGCCGCGGTCGCAGGTTCCTTCAGCTCGGCGGGGATTTCGCCCTCCTGCGCTTTACCCGATCCGCTGGAGTCGTAGAGGTAGGCCTTCATGCGAACCAGGTCAATGAGGCCGTGGAAATTCTTTTCTTCACCGATGGGAAGCTGGACAGGAACCGCGTTGCGCCCGAATTCCTTGTGCACGGCTTCGAGGGTCCGCTCGAAGCTGGCCCGGTCGCGGTCCATCTGATTGATCACCAGGGCGCGAGGCAAGCCGTATTTCTCGCAGAAGCCCCAGGATTTCTCCGTCTGCACCTCGATTCCCGCCACCGCATGGATGAGGAGCAGAGCGGCGTCGGCCGCCAGCAGCGCTCCTTCAGTTTCATGGATGAAGATGTTGTATCCGGGCGTGTCGATGAAGTTGATCTTGGTCTTGCCCCATTCCGCGTAGGCGAGCCCGGCGGTAATGGAGAACTTACGCTGAATCTCCTCTTCATCATAATCTGTGGTCGAGGTTCCGTCGTCCACCTTGCCGAGCCGATTCACCATGCCCGCCGCATAGAGCAGCGCAGAAACAAGCTGGGTTTTACCTGTGTCGCCGTGACCTATGAGTGCAACGTTGCGAATATCTTGTCCGTCGTAAATTCTCACCGGGAACTCCTTGAGAGTTTGGGACCGGCATTAGGCGCGCCTTGCCGGTCGCGAAGCAATTCCCCATCCTAGCACAACTCGAGGTGACACTCCAACGCTGCACGGGAGGTGTTGGCAAGGCTTGACAGTGCGAGGCGCACTTCGGAGAGCAGCACGAAGAACCCGGGCGCGCAGGGACGATTCACAAACGGCCCCTGCGGCCCGTCGTTAAGCGACCGGTTACTTTGTTGGTGGCGGCGGTTGAGTGTTGACAAACGATATCCCGCCATGAGGTGAATACTTCTCGAGCTCGCCGATGAGGGATTTAGCAGGGGCAGGGATCTCGCCCTTGCCTTGGACCAGAAGTTCCGAGGGGTCCACCGGGTGGCCATACAGTCGCGAGTTGGCCTCGCTATCCGTAGTAACGGCAGCTCCCTTTAAAGAGATGCCGGCGAACAGGCCCCGCGACCGGGAATAAGCCAGGATCTCCGCGGTCATCATCAGATCCGTGTCAGCGGAAGCTTGGCGCCCGACCGGCCCAGCCGCCACCGAGACATCTGCGCCAAGCTCGCCCTTACTTTTGAGCAATCTCCGAATCCCGCTTGGATTCATTACCACAAGAACCACGTCGGTCTCCGTTCCTCCCCACTGAAACCCAAAGCTGCCTCCGTGCACGGCAATCATCGAAGGCGCGCCCCAGGGGCCGTCGCCGTGCCTTCTGCATACCACCACGCCGCGCCCGTAGGTTCCGCCGACAATGAAAGCCCCTTTCTTCTCTCCGGGAACTATGCCTACGCACACCGACCGGTCGAGCAAGTCTCTCGGGATCGAGTTCTCGGGCGTCTTCATGATTTCGTACAGCGCCACGGCAGCGCTTTCCAGCCGGTCATCGATCTTAGTAGCCTCTTTGGCCTGAAGAAACTCGGCAGGCAGGCAGAACACCACCATCAAAACAGCCATCACCAGTTTTTTCACTGTGTCATCCTCCTGAGTAGCAGACTCGGTAGCTGGTTGCGTGTCTTTATGGGCATCTCGGCTGAATTGAGGTGCTGAACCTCTCGCGAGAGTTGAGTTAGCGGCCTTGGATCCTGAACCAATCTGCCCAGAAGTCCTATTCTACCCCAACCGGCCCCGGATGCCCTCAAAAAAAGTCCTTGACAAATTACGCTTATTATGATAGGCTAGAGAGTGGGGTTGAGTTGTTTTGCCATGAACGCATGGACATCTCCGGATGATTCGCCGGTCTGCCTCCAAGCCGGACAGAATGTCAGTGGTTCTCCGCCGTCCCAGACCCCTCGCGGCCTCATTGCAACGGGCCAACTTCGCTGCTTCACTCTAAAATCGAGGGAACAAAGCGAGAATGTCTATGAAAACAAAGGACCGCTCTGCAAACTGGCGAGGTCGAGTGCCGCAGCGAAGCTGCCGCCTTCCTTCCCAATGTGCCCAATCCTGTCTCGCCGTGATTCCAGGGTGGCATCTACCCTGCCGCACTCCAAAAATCGGGGAACAAAGCGAGAATGTCTATGAAAACAAAGGACCGCTCTGCAAACTGGCGAGGTCGAGTGCCGCAGCGAAGCGGCCGCCTTCCTTCCCAATGTCCTCAATCCTGTCTCGACGCGATTCCAAAGTGGCAACTACCTTGCCGCGTTCTAAGAATCGACAGACGAACCGGGAATGTCTGTAAATGAAGGAGGCAATTATGAGTACGGGACTTATTTTCGTCGTCATAGCGCTTATGGCACTTACTGTCGGGTACTTAGCGTTCCGAAGCCTTCGGGCCTATTTCAAGTTGCGCGGGAAGAGGCTGGTCACCTGCCCTGAGACCGAGCGCCCTGCAGCAGTGGATTTAGACGCCCTGCATCTGGCGAAGGATGCGGTATTCGGCACACCGCAGCTTCGCTTGAGCGAGTGTTCCCGCTGGCCGGAACGGCAGGGATGCGGCCAGGAATGTTTGAAACAGATCGAAGTAGCGCCGCAAGACTGCCTGGTTCGACGCATCGTCGCCGACTGGTATGCCGGCAAGACCTGTGTCATCTGCGGCAAGCCGGTGGACACGGCCGAGCAATGGGTGGGGCACGTGCCGGCGCTTCTGAATACGGACAAAAAGACCCTTTATTGGGATAAGATCGCCCCCGAGAAACTGCCCGAGGTTTTCCATACTCACTCGCCCGTTTGCTGGTCCTGCCACATCGCGGAGACCTTCCGCCGCGACCATCCGGATTTGGTTGTCGACCGGCCTGCAAGGTGGTGAAGAAAGAGCTTAATCTGCGTCTCGCGCAGCAGGGCCGCGTTGTATAATAGCCGTTCGCACGGTGAGCAACTGAATTGCGGACTACCACCCCGTAAGCCCCTTTCCAGCGAAGAGGGGAATGCGAGAGGGTGAGGGAATCCCTGAACCCTGATTCTGAATCGGAAAACTCATGAACCAAAACCTATCCAGCGTGCTGCGCTTCTGCCTGATGGTCGCTTTGACTCTCGCTTCCTGTCTCACCGCCGCCCGGCCTGGTTTGGAAAGCCCGCAAAGGGGAAAGCCGGCTGATTCGAAGCCTGCCGGCAAGAGTTCCGGGGCAGGAGCGCCTGTTCAAACCCAACGTAATATCGGCAAGGCCTATTACGAGCAGGGCAAATACACCGAGGCGATCGAGCAGTTTCAGGAGATCGTGGCTTCGGGGAAGGCCCTGGCCACCGATCACTTTGACCTCGGCCTTTCTCTGATGCAGGCCAACAAGCTGGACGAAGCTTTTGGCGAGTTGACGACCGCCCGGCAGATGGACCCCAAGCTCGTAGCCGTCGATTACAACCTGGGCATCCTTTACAAGCGCGAGCTTCGCTATCCGGATGCGGACGTGGCTCTCAAGCGGGTTATTGCCGCCGACCCGGAAGACCCTGCCGCTTGGTTCAATCTTGGAGAAGTCTACTTCGCTGAGAAGCGCTTGGAGGATGCGCGGGAGGCGTGGGAGCACGTTCTCAATATGGGTTTCGGCAAAGGGCAGAACTTCTACGTCGCGGCCTTATTCCACACCTTCACCACCTATGTCCGCCTGAAACGCGACGCGGACGCGGCGAAAGCCCTGAAGGTTCACGAAAAGATGCGAGACAAAGTCCCTAGTATTTCGCTCCAGAACCCCGCTCTGGAAGGAGGCAAATACGGAGCCGTGCTTCTGCCTGCACTGCCGCCTTCGGAGCCCGGACCAAGCAGGCGCCTCGAACGAGCGACCTTTGCTGACATCACCGGGCGCCTGGGCCTGACGTTGCCGACCCAGCAAAGCGTTCCGGCGGACTCTCAAGTTCAGATTAAAGCGGCAGATTATTCTCTCGATTATGCGCGGCGGAGTCTCGTTCCTCTCTTCGGGCCTTCCCTGACGTTCGGCGATTATGACGGCGATGGTCACTTGGACATCTATGTGGTCAACCCCGGCGGCTCCAACCATCTCCTGCACAACAATGGCGACGGGACGTTCACTGAAGTCACGGACAAGGCGGGCGTGGCCGGGCCGGGCGCTACCCTGTCCGCCACCTTTGCCGACTATAACAACAGCGGTAAACCCAGCCTTTTCGTGGCCGGCCTGGACGGCGTGCGGCTCTATCGGAATATGGGTGATGGGGTTTTCCAGGATGAAACAGAGAAAGCGGGCCTGTATCCGACTCCCGGCGAGCTTGACACCCAAGCGGTGCTTTTCGACGCCGACGTCGACGGCTTTCTCGACCTGGTGGTCACGGCCTACACGAACCTGAACGATCCGCCCAAGAAAGACTCTTTCGTTTTCCCCAACGATTTCGCCGCCGGCACGACACGCTTTTATCGCAACAATGGCGACGGCACTTTCACAGAGGCCACTCCCTCTTCAGGGCTGGCCTCGGCCAAGGGACGCATGCGCGGTGCAGTCTTCGCGGACTTCGATAACGATGGCTACACCGATCTCTGTTTTTACCGTGACGACGGCCCGCCTCTGCTTTACGCAAACCTGGGCGAGGACAAGTTTGTGAACCGAACCGCCGAGGCAGAGCCTGCGTTTGCCCATTGGGTGGCCTACGCCGCGCAAGTGGCGGATTTCAACCATGATGGCCGATTCGATTTGGCCCTTTGGGGACCCAAAGGCTATCAGGTGCTGATGAACCGGGGCGATTGGAAATTCACTCCTCTTGCTTCGCTTCCGCCTATTTCCGCCCCGGCGGGTATCTTTGGATTTCGCGGCACGGTGGTGGATGTGAACGGGGACAGCTTTGGGGATCTGCTTACCCGCGATGCGGGAGGCAAGTGGCGTCTGCTCGTCAACCAATTCGGCAAGTTCCGGGAGGGAAACATCAGCATCCCGCCCGGCACGGCAAGTACCGTTGCCACGCTCAGCCCCACGTGGTTGAGCAATCCCGGCAAATTGGACTTGGTGGGGCTCGCCACCAACGGTCAATTGCTCGCCTATGAAGAAGAAGGTCCCACGCCGCACTGGTTGGAAGTGAAGATGATCGGTTACAAAAGCAACGCGGAAGGAATCGGCAGTCTGGTCGAAGTCAAAGCAGGCAACTATTACAACAAGATTGTGGTCACGGGAAATCCCATCCGGGTTTTTACCGGAAACCTCTCCCAGGTTGATGTGGTGCGCGTCACCTGGCCCAACGCGGTCATCCAAAACTGGATTGACGTGCCCACCGACAAGCCGATTGACGTCCGGGAGTCCGAACGTCTGGCCACCTCCTGCCCCCTGCTTTACGCCTGGAATGGCGAGCGTTATGTGTTTGTCACGGATGTTCTGGGCACGGGCCCGCTCGGCGAGCTTAACCCGGACGGAACTCGCATCAAACCCTTCCCTGAGGAGTTCGTGCGCCTGCCGCATGACCTGCAGGCCCAGAACGGCCGGTACGTTTTTCAACTCACCGACGAATTGAGGGAAGCTGATTTCTTTGATCAGCTTCGACTCTTGGCAGTAGACCACCCTGCCGGCCAGGAGATCTACTCGAACGAGATTTATGCCTCTTCGCCTCAGCCTCCGGCGCTCTATTCCGTGCGCGAAAAGCGCTTCCCGATTTCGGCGGTTGACGATCGGGGCCGCGACGTCCTGCCCTTGCTCTTGAAGCAGGATGGTGAGTATCCCAGCGATTTCGCTCGCCATCGCATCCTTGGCCTCGCCGAGTCTCACTCGCTTACGCTGGATTTGGGAGACTTGCCGGCTTCCGCGCGTGCTGCACTGTGGTTGAACGGTTGGGTGTACTGGACGGATTCGAACGGTTCGCGCGCCTTGATGTCCAATAAGCAGACCGAACTGATTTCTCCTTACCTGCAAGTTCGCAACGCGCGGGGCGAATGGGAAACCGTGATTCCGGATATGGGCCTGCCGAGCGGCACGCGCCGTACCATGCGAGTCGACTTAACCGGCAAGTTCCTCACCTCCGACCACCATGTGCGCATCGCCACCAACCTCTGCGTCTACTGGGACCAGATCTTTTTCTCATTGGACGATGCCCCGGCGCCTGCTCCGGCCGAGCTTCCGCTCCTCTCCGCGGACCTGCATTACCGCGGATTCTCCGCCCCTGCCAGCGATCCGGAACACCATCGCCCCGATTCTTTCGATTACAAAAACGTGCTTGCCATCGCTCCGTGGAATCCCTTGCTTGGTAAATACACACGTTATGGCCCGGTAGAGAAGCTGCTGACTCGCGCTGACAATCAGTTGGTGGTGATGGCGCCGGGCGACGAAATTACGGTGAGCTTCGATGCCGGAAACCTCCCCGCCCTCCAGCCCGGTTGGGCGCGCGAGTTCTTTCTTTATACGAACGGCTGGGCGAAGGACGGCGAGCCCAACACCGCTTTTTCCGCAACCGTCCAGCCGTTGCCCTTCCACGGAATGGCGAACTACCCACCCGGCGCAACTGACCACGCGCCTTCGGGCGACGATTACCGGCGTTACCAGCAGGAGTATTTAACTCGCCCCCGGCTCTTGCTGATTCCGCCCCTCGCCCCGGCCGTTGACTAGGGGCTGGATGCTGGGGGCTCGGGGTTGGGGAGCAATGGGCCCCCGCTTTCGCGGGGGCGACGTGAGTCAGGCGGCACGGCATCACTACACGTCATTCCCGCGTAAGCGGGAATCCATTGACGGAATCGGATGAAACCACTTTTGTGGGACGATATTTAGAAACCTGTTCGGGAGTCGAAATTATGCATTCACATTTTGGAACGGTAATCGCTACGATGTTGGCAGCAGTTGCAGTATTCGCCCTTGCGGCCGGAGGCAAACTTATGGCAAACGAAATTCCCCAGTCCGAGATTTCAAACGGCAAGCTTCGAGTGAAGTTATATCTTCCCGATCCTAAGAATGGTTATTATCGTGGCACACGGTTTGACTGGTCAGGAGTCATCGCCAGCCTCGAATACGAAGGCCACAACTTTTACGGGCCGTGGTTTGACAGGCTCGACCCGGCCGTCCACGATTACGTTTTCAAGGGAACGGAAGTGGTGGCGGGGGCCGCCAGTGCCATCTCGGGCCCCGTAGAGGAGTTCCAGACCGGCGCCGCAGCCCTCGGATGGAACGAAGCCGAAGCCGGCGGAACCTATATTAAAATCGGCGTCGGGGTGCTTCGTAAGGTCGGCGCGAGCTACGATGCGTACACGCTGTATGAGATCGTGGACCCGGGGAAACGGACGGTCAAACTGCACTCCGATTCCGTCGAGTTCACGCAGGAGTTGACTGACCCGTCTTCAGGATATGGCTACGTGTACCGCAAGATCGTGCGGCTTAAAGAAGGCAAGCCGGAGATGGTGCTCGAGCACAGTTTGAAGAACACCGGCCGCCGTACGATCCACAGCACCGTCTACAATCACAATTTCCTGGTGCTCGACAAGCAGCCCCCCGGTCCCGATTTCTCTATCTCGCTCCCCTTCTCGATTCACCCCACTCAGCCGCCTGACCAGCGCCTGGCCAAGGCTCAGGAGAACCGCATCGTTTTTGCGAAGGCGCTGGAGGATGAGGAAATGGTAGAGATCCCGTTTCGGGGTTTCGGCGACACTCCCAAAGACTACGACATTCGCATCGAGAACCCCAAAGTGGGCGCGGGAATGAGGATTCAAGGAGACCGCCCGCTGTCGTTTGTAAACTTCTGGTCAATGCGCAACGTTCTCGCCATGGAGCCCTTCATCGCCATGACGATCGACCCCGGCAGCGAATTCACCTGGCAAATACATTACCAGTATTACACTCTTCCTGCGACATCCAGCCGTTAGTTGGAAGGGAACAAAATTGGACGAACGTGTTGAAGCAATCGTTTAAGCTCGGGATCATTGTGTCGGAGGAGTGGATGCTGCCAAAGTGTTTCGGTACCCTCGCGACAGTCCTTGGCCAAACCAAGACCGATTTGTTCAGGAGACCCAAGACCCGCCTGCTTGAGGCCTTCGGGCTCAGTTAGGGCACCGAGGACAAACACTCTCTCGGCCAACTGATCGGGAATCTCGGCCTTGGCTTCGGCGAGTCTTTCCGAGTGATCATCGAAGTCGATAAGCAGAATCATCAAACGAGCCGGATAACGATTCATCCCGACGAGCTGGTCTTTCTTGAACCGCTCAAGAACCTTAGTCCAACCACCTGCCTCCTCAAGCACCTGGATCTTCCAATTCAGGAGATACGGATCCAAACGAAAGCCGTTTGCCAATTGGCGATTAGCATCGTCTTCAGGAAGCACTAGAACGTGGGGTTGATGCCTGTTGACGCTCATGGCTCTAGGTCGCCGCGAACCAGGGCGCCAGCAAGATCTCCGCTGAAATCGCCGTTCGCTCGGATATCGGCGAGCCGGCGCAAAATCGTGGGCTCGAGATGGTTTCTCCTATAGAGGACAAACGTGTTCTCATCGGAAAACTGACGGATGGCCTCCAGGTTATGGGAGGTCGCGATGAATTGACCGCCGGATTGGAAAGCCTTTCGAAGGGCCATCACGAAGTGCCCAACTTCGGATGGTGCAAGGTGGCTGTCAGGTTCGTCCCAGAAACAAAGCAGCGGTCCGTAAGCCTCGTTCGCGGCGAGAACCATGGCGCAGATCATGAAGCACTTTTCGCCGTCAGAGAGTTCCCCGAAGGGAATGATCGCACTCCCGCGCTCATTGGAAAACTCTACGAATAGGCTTCGAGAGTCCTTGCCGACCCGCGGGTTGCGGACTTCCTTTATGTCGGGCATTAACTGCTTCAAATACCCATCAATTCTGGTGTAAGCAGACGGAGCATAAGCAAGTAGGCCAGAAAACCAAGCAGCGAAATCTTTGACCTGAATGTCCGGCTCTAGGGTCTCCCCCGCTGATGTGCCCGGGATCCGTGTAGGAATCGGCCGGAGGATAAGCATGCTAGCGGCCCATCTTTTGAAGATGGACAAGGGGCCGTTAATCGGCTCTTGCTCAAGTATGGGCAAGGCCACTAAATTAGACGCAATATTGAATGTCGCGGACTTAGCGCGGAGGCCCTTCCCCAGGTGGACCTCTGCACGTTCCCGGGTGTAAACGGGGTCGCCGTCCACTGAGAGCCGTTCTTCCAATACACGGAGCTCCTTGGACCCGACCGGAAGCTCAAATGCTATCAAGTATCCGTACGTTTTACTCTTCACGAGAATCTCGAACTCGAAACGCATAGGCACGTCATCGCGTCCGCGAGAGACATTCTGCGGCCGAAGCAGGTCGCCAACTCCGTTCACACCCCGCGCGATTCTCCGAAGAATCCACAGCGCGCGCACAATAGTTGTCTTCCCTGAGCCGTTATCCCCAATGAGTAGGGCGGACGAGAGGCCCGAAACGGGTAACTCGAAGTTCTCCAAGCACCGGAAATTGTGCACGTAAAAGCGCTTAATCACAGATGCATCATACACCAGCACAGGCCGCGCAGAGCAGGAATGTTGCCAGTTCCCGCATCTCAGGGCCTGAGGGTCATCCAGGCGGCGAGCAGATCCATGGGCCATTGCATGAAAATCAAGCAGGGGAGGTCGCGCGTGCGCAGATAGATGAGCTGGATGATCACGATCAACGGTAAGAACTGGAGGAAGCGGAACAGCATGAGTCGCCAGTCGAGCACCAAGGGGAACAGGCTGTGCTCGAAGGCCCACCAGAACCCGACCACCATCACCGTGACCCACGTCTTGCCGGTCAGCGCCTTGAGCCGGGCGGCACAATAAGCCTGGTAAATGGCTTGTTCGGTGGGCGACCAGACGAGCCAGAAGACAGACAAGCTGTAGTAGACAGCCCAACGCGGCAGGTGGCGCGCGGAGATGAGGCCCGGCGCCAGACCTTTAGGGCTGAGATGGGTAGTTCCGTAAACCAGCCAAGAGGCAAGCGTCGCGCCGCCCCCCACCACGATCGGGAAGAGGATGAGGAAGAGCACAAGACCCCAGAGCGCCTCCCAACGAAGCCGGGCTCGATCGATACCGAAAAGGTCAACGAGCCGGATACCTTCCGACCGCGCCTGTCGCCAGAGCAGGAGTAGACATCCGATGTCGATGAGGGTTGCATAGACAGTCCACCACGGCGCCTGAGTGCGCCAAGGAGAAGGATTACCCCGGAGCCAGAGGACAGCCGCCAATCCGCCTTGCACCAACAGAATCAGGCAGGCCCGGGCCGGCGTCAGAGCTAGAGGTCCCCACCATCCGATGCGGCCGGATCGCACGCGTTGCTGGATTTCAGGTGCGGAGTTGGGGGCCAGCACTTCGTCCATCGGATTTCACCTCTTTGCCAGTCTCCTAAGGTAGTCCTCGACTTCCCTCAACCGAAACAGTTTGGTGAGGAGCGCCAACAGCACCAAACCAACTGAACTCACGATTACCAAAACGAGCAGCGCCTGATGGGTGGTTTGCCAGCCAAGACTCGCTCCCAACCAATTACTCAGCTTGAAGCACGCAACTCCCGCCACCGCTGAAATCGCGCCAATCTTAAGGAAAAACACCAGAAACGCGCGGGCCTCGCGATTGCGGGTGCGGCGATTCAACAGAAAAAGGAGAATCACTGTGCAAGCAGTGATCCCCAGGGAACTCGCCCAGGCAAGACCAAGGTACTGGAAGTGGTGGGCCAGCCACCAGTACACGGGGAGGCTAAGGAAAGTAATCCCTGTACCCACGACGGCAGGCGTAATGGTGTCGCGAGCGGCGTAGAAAGCACGCGCCAGAATATTCTGCATCGCCCAGGCAAACATGCCGAGGGAAAACACCCGCAGGGCGGCTGAGGTGGCTTCGAAATCGCCTCCGCGCAGTCGCGTGTGCGAGAACAGGAAATGGACAAGCGGCGTGCTCTGGGCGATGATCAAGGCGGAAATCGGGACAAGCGGAATGAGCAGCCCTTTCAACGTGGCGTTCACGGCGCGGTTGAGTTCTTCGAGTTTCCCCTCCGAATAAAGCTTTGACATAAAAGGAAACGATGCCACCCCCACCGACATACCGACCACGCCCAGCGGAACGCGCATCAGCGCCTTCGCGTACGTCAGCCAGGTGATGGACGCGCGGCCCAGGAAAGAGCCGAACCAGCGGATGATCCAATCATCCGTAGCAGGGAGAGAGAGTGCCAGCATAATTGGAATCGAGAGTTTAATGAACGACCGGAAGCCGGGATGCCGGATGTCGAGGCTGGGGGTGAACCGGCCTCCCGCCCGGCGTGCGCCGTAAATCTGGAGAAGGAAATTCCCAAAGAACGCGCCAGCCACCACTCCCAGCGCGAAACCTGTCATGCCGATTCGCGAAGAGAGCAACAGTCCACCGAGAACGACCCCGAGGTTATAGATCACCCCACCCAGGGATGGGATGACGAACTTCCCCTTGGCGTACTGGACGGCCGTCAGAAGGCTTCCCAGGTAGAAGAAAATCTGCGCAGGCAACATCAGGCGGGTCAGAAACACAGTTTGCGCCTTGGCTGGGGGAGCAAAACCCGGGGCGATGGCTGCAACCAGTTGAGGTGCGAAGATCTCCCCAATCCCCACCAAAGCCAAGACTACCAACCCCATCACCGAGACCACCGTCGAGAAGGCGCGCCATCCCTCGTCCTCCCGGTTTTCTGTCATGTAGCGGGCGAAGACAGGAATAAAGGTCACGCTAAGAGCCCCGGCGGCTACCAGGTAATTCACGAAATCGGGCAGTGTGAAGGCGGCGTAGTAAGTGTCGGTGATGGCGTTGGCGCCACTCTGGTGGGCTACCGTCCACTCGCGAAAGTAACCCAACACGCGGCTCAGCAACACCCCCGCCATCACGATCCCGGAGGCTTTGGCGATTCGGCTCGTGACACTCGAAGAGGCCATTTGAAAATGCTATCTCTCTGGGAAGGGGAAGCGCTTCCGGCAATGACTGCAACGTGCCATCTTGGGGCGGAACAGGAGGCGTTCCGCGGCGGTGCGCCGAGATCGGCGGTAGTTGCCGCTGCCACAATAGGGACAGCGGCCTGATTCCTGGTTCGAGGAGCCAGCGGCGTCTGCTTGCTCCCCGGCGTTCGGCTGAGCTTTCTTGCCGGCGGTTCTTGAAGCGCTTGGCTCATCAGGGTGTCTGACATAGGGAAACCGCTTGCCGCACCTCTCGCAACGTGCCATCGGCGGGCGTTGCAAGGCTTTTTCCAGGGCAGTGCGCTCGGTACGATGGTATTTCGAGCTGCCGCAAGACGGACACTTGGGCACGTCATCACTTGAGGATCTGGCTTGGTCCGCTGCTTGGGGGACTTCGCCTGGGGTGTTCTCTTTGGTCATTTTTGGAACTTGTTTCTCCTCTGCAGGTTGAGATCCGGCTGCCGGCGCTTCCGCCAAATTCGCCGAGCTAGGATGTCCCGGGTGCGGAAAGCGCAGGCCACAGACCTCGCAACGAGCCATTGGTGCATGGCGCAAGATCCGTTCCCCGGTGGTTCGCTCCGTCCGGTGGTATCCCTTGCTGCCGCAAGCCGGACAGTGGAACACGTCCTCGTTCGGAAAGTCAGGCGCGGCGACTGGATGTCCTTCCAGCCCGGGGCTCGCCTCCGGCCTCACTAAATCCTTTGGTTCCCCCCCAAACCAGGGTACGCTTATCGGCTGATTCCCTGCCTGGGATGAGCCATCAGGTTTTCTAGTATGCCTCGGCAGATAGCGCGCCGCCCGACACCTAGAGCACTTTTGCAGTCGATACCCGAAGGCGCGCGCAAGGTTGTACTTGAAGTCGTGTGGGACGGGGTCGGTTTTTGTCGCGCCGCATTTGGGACATGGCGGAATCATGACAGACGATCGTGACAGAAACGTCACAAAGGCATTACATTAGCAGACACCAACCGCGTCCGCAACCCGGAAGTGCATTGCTTGCAAGTGGCCGGGCACCTATGAGGCAACCGTACTTCCCACGGAGGCGGCTCCTTGGCGCAACCCGTGGTGGTTACGCCGTCTGCCGGCGAGCCTCTCAGCGTTCGCGTACCGCGCACTTCGCAATCAGGCAGCTTGCATTTTTGTCCAGAATCTGTTTGAAATGTTGAGCCTGGAAGGCAGGGCGACCGGAGCAAGTAAGAAGTTCTGGTCCGCAGGAGGTCTTATGCGTAAGCGGTTGGGGCTTATTTTCATCGTTGCAATCTTCGTTTCTTCCGCCCACGCTCAATCCCCCGCGCAGCCAAAAGATTACACAGCCCACGTAGTGGGCTACGCACATATGGACATGGCCTGGCTTTGGCGCTGGGAGGAATCCATCTACGACATCATGTACAACACCTTCAGCAACCAGCTAAAGCTGATGGACCAGTTCCCGGATTATACCTATGCCCAGGATCAGGCAGTTGTGCTCGAAATGATGGAGCGTTACTTTCCGGACATTTTCAAGGGAATGGTCCAAAAGGCCAGAACCGGCAATTTCATCCCCGTCACTTCCAGTTGGGTGCAGATGGACGAAAACGTTTCGGACGGCGAGTCTCTGGTGCGCCAGTTCCTCTACGGCCAGAAATATAGCAAGGAAAAGTTCGGCCATTATATTCGGGCCGCATGGCAGCCGGACGTGTTCGGCCATCCTTACTCGATGCCGCAGATCGCACGCAAAGCCGGCATTGAACTCTATCTTTTCAACCGGCCTCACGATCCGTCCCGGCCGCCCATTATCTGGTGGCAAGGTCTGGACGGGAGCCGGGTGTTGGGCTACACCACGCCCGGTGAGTACACTCAGCCCATGGACCATGAGCACACCACCGTGCTGGGGATGAAGAACGCGGATCGCGCCGGGGTTAAGAACATCATGGTGCTGTACGGCATGGGGGATCACGGTGGAGGTCCAAACCCCGAAGACGTGGCGGGAATTGCGAAGTTGAACGCTTCCCCCAATGATGTGCGGGTGAGGACCACTAACGTCGCGGATTACATTGATATTCTGCTCACCGAAAAGAGAGACTTCCCGGTCGTGGCGGGCGAGATGCAGAACGTTTTTCCCGGGTGCTACACAACCCAAGTAGATATGAAACGCCATAATCGGCAGGCCGAGCAGCTCCTTCTGGATGCCGAGAAGATGTCGGAACTGGCGGTATTCTTTGACTACCGGGATTACTACCCCAATCGTGATATCACGGAGGCCTGGAAGATAGCCCTGCTGGACCAAGCTCATGACCTGGCCGCCGGCTCGGGCATCGGTCCTATTTATGCCGACGCCGCCAAGCAATACCAGGAAGTGTTTGAGCGGGCTCACCGGGCTTTGAATTTCTCCCTTCAAAACCTCGGCCTGCAACTAGACACGCGCGGCGAAGGGATTCCGGTGGCCGTTTATAACCCTCAATCCTGGGACCGCACAGATTTGGTCATCACCGAGGTGTCCGCTTTTTCGTTGCCCCCGCGCATGGTGGCCGTGCACGGCAAAGAGGCAGTTCCGGTCCAGGTGCTGAAGCCGGCGACCAAAGTGGGCGCGCGTGAAACCGCCACGGTTGCTTTCGTCGCCCAGAGGGTTCCGCAGATGGGATTGAAGCTTTATAGGCTCGTTCCTGAAACCGGAATCCCCAAGTCCCCCGCATCGTCTGTTCAGGCCGGCGCGAAACCTCGCTGGTATCTCGAAAATGAGTTCATCCGAGTTGAACTTAATCCCGAGACCGGCTACATTGCCCGGCTTTACGACAAAGCGAATAAGCGTGAAGCGTTTCGGGGCGAGGGTAATTTCTTGCTGGCGCTCGAGGACACGGCGGAGCGAGCCAAGGAAACCTCTCCCGAGTACGCCGGGCCCGCGTGGGACATCGGGCTGACGGGAAAGAAATGGGATGTCGGAAAAGCAACGCACATCGAGATCATCGAGCAGGGACCGGCGCGCGCTACGCTGCGTGTGATCCATCGCTTCCGAGACTCGGAATTCTCCCAGGATATCAGTCTGATTGCGGCTGTACCTCGCGCGGATGTGGAATTCTCAACCGACTGGTACGAACGCGCTACGTTCCTGAAGGCTGGCTTCCCGGTCAACGTTTCGTCCACCAAAGTGGCGGCGGAGATCCCCTATGGCGCCATCGAGCGCGGACAGACGGGGAATGAAATGGTGATGGGCAAGTGGGTCGACATCTCCAACGCGGATTATGGCGTAGCCATTCTCAACAACGGCCGCAACGGCTTTGATGCCAAAGACAACGTGATCCGACTCTCCATGATTCGTGGCCCCTGGGGTCCCGACCCGCGAGCCGATGAGGGACACCACAGCTTTGGATACTCCCTATACCCCCACCAGGGCGGATGGCGAGAGGGCAAAGTGGAGTTCCAGGCTCTGGCTTTCAACTCGCCCTTGATGGCGCTGCAAGAGCCGGCCCACGCCAGCCCTCAGGAACAGTGGGCGGGCAAGGCAGGCGGTTTGCCGGATTCGTACTCGTTCATAAAGACGGATAGCGATCACGTAATTCTGTATGCCCTGAAGCAGATGGAAGGGTTCTACGACACCGACGCGATCCTGCGGTTTTTTGAATGCGAAGGCCGCGAAGGAGATGTCTCGATTCAACTCCCTCGTTCGGTTCGGGTGCTGGAAACGAATCTACTGGAGGATGTGGTCCTGGGGACAGTCGGCGAGGGCCAGACCATCCACTTCCATATGAAGCCCTGGGAGATTAAAACCTTGCGATTGGTCAGGCGCTAATACGGCCGTCGGGGCGGTTCGCGAACCGCCCCTAGGAGTGGGTCCGCTCACATTTGCAGCCCGAGGGGCCGAGTTAAGTGCGAAGCAAACAAACCATCTCCCGACGTCATTTCCTGCAAGGGGTGGCCGCAGCCGTGGCGGTCGGGCAGCGGTCAATTCCCTCTTCGCTTTGGGCACAAACCCCGTCATCCTCCCGCGAAAAGCTCTTTCTCTTTAATTACTCTGACGTGAAGCTCACGGGCGGCCCCTTGCGGGATCAACTGGATCGAATCCATGCCTCCTATCGAAGCCTGGATGAGGAACGGCTGCTGAAGGTCTATCGTCAGCGCGCCGGCTTGCCCGCACCGGGCGAGGACATGGGCGGCTGGTACGACGCCGAGGGCTTTGGGCCGGGTCAGGTCTTGGGACAGATCATATCCGGGCTTGCGAGGTTTTATAGTCAAACCGGAGACCCGGCAACCCAAGCCAAGGTGGAAAGGCTGGTGAAGGGATTTGCCGCCACGATTGATTCGGAGGATTACTGGTACCCTTCGCTGAAGGCCTCCACCGCTAGCGCCGCATACACTCTCGACAAAATACTGATCGGCACGCTCGATGCGTGGCAGTTCGCCGGTATCGCTTCAGCGCTCGAGATCGCGCGGCGATGCGTTAAAGGCTCCCTTCGCTATTTACCCGGTCGTGCTTACGAGCGATTCGAAGCCCCCAAGCAAGCCGTCTACGATGAGACTTATACCCTGCCGGAGAATCTCTTCTACCTGTGGGAAATGAGCAAGGACCAAGACTCTCGCGAGATGGCCGGGCAATACCTGATGGACAAGACCTATTTCGATCCACTTTCTCGCGGTGAGAATGTGCTTCCCGGCTTGCACGCTTATAGCCACGTCAATGCTCTGTGCTCCGCGGCGCGTGCTTACCTGGTCCTCGGCGATATCAAGTACCTGGAAGCCATCCGGAATGCCTGGGACATGATCGAGAAAGCGCAGTCCTTCGCCTCGGGTGGGTGGGGCCCAAATGAGGAATTCGTGGCGCCGGGTAAGGGCTTGCTGGGCGAAAGCCTCGCCAAGACCCACGCGCACTTTGAAACTCCCTGCGGGTCGTATGCTCATTTCAAGCTGGCGCGATATTTGTTGCGTGTCACCGCAGAGGCGCGTTATGGAGACTCGCTCGAACGCGTCCTTTACAATACAATTCTGGGGGTAAAAGACCCCCAAGGCGACGGGCACGTCTTCTATTACTCCGACTATCATCGCTCCACGCAGAAATCCTATATGCAGGACAAGTGGCCATGCTGCTCCGGCACGACTCCGCAAGTGGTCGCCGACTATGCAATCAGCGCTTACTTCGCAAGCGAAGACGGAATCTACGTGAACCTCTTCACCCCTTCCGAGGTGGGCTGGAAAGCGGGCGGGGTACCGGCGAAGATTATCCAGACCACCACTTATCCGGAATCGGACTCGGTTGAACTGCGGGTCGAGGTTGCCGCCCCGATCGAATTCAGCATTTGCGTGCGCATTCCCGGCTGGCTGAAGTCGCCCGCGCTGCTCGCTGTCAATGGCAAGGCAGTCTCTGTAGCCGCGGAGCCTCGCACCTTTGCCAAGATCCGGCGCCGCTGGAAAACGAACGACACGGTGCAGATTCGCATCCCGTTCTCTTTCTGGTTCCAGCCCATCGACGAGCAGCACCCCAACACTGCGGCGCTGATGTGGGGACCCGTGATGTTGGTGGCACTTGACCCTCCCTTGGAACTTCCCACGCGGTCAGTTGCGACAGCCCCAGAAGGTTTAAGAGCAACCGCCGGCTCACCTCTAACATTTGAGGCATCAAGGAAGGCGGAGAAGCTGCTATTCGTACCCTTCTACCGTATTCGAGATGAGGTGTACACTACCTACATCCAGCGGAACCCGTCGTAGAGAGACGCCAACCGCCTTTGGTTTGTAGAACATGGGGAAAGGTCCCGCGTAGCGCCGCTATCCTGCCGATCCCGGGAGATGTCGCCGGAACAGCTACACAAGAAGGCGGTTGCCATTGCGTTCTGCAGGTCCCATTCTTCTATCGAAGTAACTGAAAATGGCGAGTGGCCGGTTCTCCAACTAGCACAGCACGTCTTTGCGCCTTTTCACCCCTCCGGCCAGTTTGGCAACAGTCATTTTGCGCACCTCCTAATCTCAGAATCTGCGCCCACTTTTTGCCCTCTTGGCGCTCCACAAATCGCTAACCTGCTTTGTTCCTTCGGCTTGAATCCATCCTGCTGACGTTTATTGATCGCATCGAGTTTGGCATGTAGCGTGCCCTCTAGCAGGGTGCGAGGGACTTCGGGTCCTAGGGATCCGTCGTCTGACGGGTTGGGGGTTAAGAATACCGGCAATTCGACGAACCGGAGTTTTTAACCCCTTATAGAATCTCAAGCTCCAACGCGCCACGACAGTTTCCTTCGCGACTCCAGGGCAACCCAACAGAGGCATAGGACAGTGAGTATCGCAAACCTATATCGGCCGATCTGCTCAATGGGGCAACCTGGTTGCGGTATTGATTGGAGTTGCAACCCTCTCGAACCTCCCAGCTACTTTGCACACCAGCAGGCATCGTTGCAGCGCACGATGCATTTCGGATGCAACGCATTGGGTTTACGCAGGTTCGAGGGAGGCGCGATGGCTGGGAGCACGGCCGAGCGCCGCAATTCCCGAAGGGTTGGACAAAGACGTGCTCATGGAAATAACGGCTGCGTCAAACAGCCGTTAATAAGAAATGAGTCGTGCTATGTGGCTTAACAATCTAGACTACAAACCGCGGCTCGTTTTTTGGGAGGTTACCAAGGGGTGCAATTTACGTTGTATCCATTGTCGCGCCACCGCATCAGAACTCTCATCACCACTAGACCTACCTATAACCAAAGCCCTGAACTTAATAAAGCAAGTCTCTCAGTCATTCCTACCAATCCTAGTTCTGAGCGGTGGCGAACCTCTCTTTCGTCACGACATCTTCGAGCTTGCCAGCTTCGCCGCGTCCCTGGGG
>Ga0326728_10002962_pt1 | contig 54775 bp, 46 predicted proteins | sample MB3enrmetagenome_FD_207602 | JGI IMG/M metagenome (GOLD analysis project Ga0326728, IMG submission 207602) | Lab enriched peat soil microbial communities from McLean, Ithaca, NY, United States - MB31MN | ecosystem: Environmental > Terrestrial > Soil > Wetlands > Peat | place: USA: New York... | reverse complement strand
GCAGCGCGACCGCCAGCAGTTCAAGCCTTTTCTGGCGCAACTGGCGGTGCTCGGCTGTAAGCAGAACCACGACGACTACGAGTGGCTGCGCGGCAATTATTATGGCCGCCTGCAAAAGTATCTCGATAAATGGTTTTCCTATGACTCGGACCACAACGGCCTGCCCGTCTGGAACTCCGCCGACGCCGCCGGGACAGACAACCAGTGGTCGCGCGGCGGGGCTCTCGGCGCATTTGAAATCGAAGGCGTCGATCTGGCCTCGTATCTCATCCGCGAGCTGCGAGCCATGGCGGCGATCGCCGCGCGCCTGAACCTGGCAGCGGACAGCAGGGAATTCACTCATCATGCCGATCGGGTGGCAAAGCTTATCAATGCGACTTTCTGGGATGAAAAGCAGGGCATGTACTTCGACCGCAACGAGAAGACCGGCAAGCGCGTCTATGTAAAGTCGGCCACTAACTTCATGCCTCTGTTCGCCGGCGCGGCCACGCACCAGCGGGCAAAGCGGATGATCCATGAACATCTGCTCAATCCGGGTGAGTTCTGGCTGACTTACCCGGTAGCCAGTTATGCGAAGACCGAGCCGGATTACTATCAAGGCTCGCACAAGGAGTGTAACTGGCGCGGTCCCACCTGGGCGCCCACCAACTACATGATCTTCCAGGGTCTGGGCCGCTACGGGTACCGGGCCGAGGCCCGCGAGCTGGCCACGCGCCTGTTCAATATGGCCCTGCTCAAGAACCCCGTCCTGCGCGAGTATTACAACGCCGAGACCGGCGAGGGGCTGGGCCAGACGCGCTTCTGGGGATTCACCGCCCTGTACTACGGCATGATTCTCGAATCCATCCTGGGATACGACGCTTCGACCCTCGATGGCCAGGTGGAACCCATCGTGACCAGGGAGCTGGGCGTTGCCTTCGAGACCTAGCCGTGAGGCGGGTGCCCAGTGCGTGGCGGCCGTTCAGGCGTTGCGCGCGGGCGCCGGGCCGGTGGACTCGCGGACCACCAGTTCCGTCGGCATGACGATCTCGGAGGGGTATTTGTTTTCGCGGCTGGCGATGCGATCGAGCAGGATGTGGGCGCCGCGCTTGCCCATTTCGAAGAGCGGCTGGCGGACGGTAGTGAGCGAGGGTGTGGAGTAAGCCGCGGACTGGATGTCGTCGAAGCCAACCACGGAGACATCGCCGGGGACAGAAAGGCCGGCGTCCTTGAGGGCGCGGATGGCGCCGATGGAGGCGATGTCGTTGAAGCAGAAGATGGCGGTGAACTCGCGCGTCTTTTCGAGCAGGGCCTGCATGGGCTTGTAGCCGATCTCGGGCGCCATGGGATGGAGTCCGTCCTTCATTGACCATCCGGCGGAGTCGATGCGGATGACGAGCGCCGGATCGATCTTGAGATTGATCTCGCGCGCCACCTGCTGGATGGCCTCCCAGCGGAACTCGGAATCGGGGATGGCGCGGGGGCCGCGCATGAAGGCGATGCGGCGGTGGCCGAGCGCGTGCAGGTGGCTGAGAGCCTGCTCGACGGCCAGAGGATGATCGAGGACGATATTGGTCACGTCGTTGGCCGCGCAATGGGCTGAGATGGCCACCACCGGAACCGGGACTGCGATGTGGTCGGCCGGGGTGTTGAGGAGCAGAAAGCCATCCACGGCGCGCTCCACCAGCAGGCGCGGGTACTTCTCAATGAGATCGCGCTTCCAGTCGTGGCAGGCGGTGAAGTAGAAGTAGCGGGCGGCGGTCAGTTCCTGGACGATGCCACTCATGACGCTGGTAAAGTAGCCCTCGCTGAGGTCGGGCGCCAGCACGCCCACGCTCATGGAGCGGCTTTGGCGCAGGGAGCGGGCGAAGTAGTTGGGGCGGTAGTTGAGTTGATGGGCCGCCTCCATGACCCTAGTGCGGGTTTCCTGGGGGATGGACTTGGCGGAGGGCGAGTCGTTCATGACCAGCGAGACAGTGGTTTGCGATAGCCCCAGATGCTCGGCAAGCATTCTCAGGTTGACATGTCCTGGCGGCGGCGAACTTCTTCCCTTGGCCATGTAGGAGTTGTAACACGTTTTACCTGAATCGGAAACAGCATTTCCCGGCTAATATATCGATTTTGCTGTCAACGCGCGCGGAATGGGCATAGGCGGGGCGTGAGAGCGGAAGTGGAGCGTCACGGGCTCGCGCGGCGGGGCGGCGAAATGGGCGATCCATGCAGCCCGCCGGTTGCGAAGGGGAGGATTGGTCGGGCGCTGGACTGATCCGGGCCGGACGCGGGGCATCGAGCTTGAAGAGCGAGGGTGGAAAGAGCGAGGGCGAAAGTGTCAAAGCCAGGCGCGTGGGAGATGCCTTCCGGATTCCAATGCGCGAGATTGATGCAAGAGTATCGAGCAGGGGCCAATTCCGATGCATTCGTGGTTTGGTTTTACGATTGTATGCGCTTGATTTCGCAACGTTGTAACCTTCTATTCACATCGGCCCGGTAGGTTAGTTGAGGTGAGCGTCCACGTGCCGGAGCTTCGCATCGCCCAAACTCGGCCTCAGACTGAACCGGAGATTCCCGGCGGGCAGCAACCCGCGGAGGCGGGCACGGTTGAGTCTTCGGCGATTCGCAAGTTCCTGCTGACGCGGGGCAACTCGGCCATAACCGACCGGGGATTCAAGTGGCTGATGGTGCTGTGCGCGCTCAGCATCTTCGGGATCGTGGCGTTGATTGCCGTTCAGTTGGTGAAGGGCTCGCAGTTGAGCTGGAACAAGTTCGGCCTCGGTTTTTTCTCCTGGCCCGCCGGATTCACCTTCGGCAGCGTTTTCAGGGCCATCATGGATTCGAACCTGCCCCAACCCAACTACTGGGATCCGGTGAATGGACAGTTCAGCGCTCTGCCGTTTGTGTATGGAACGCTGGTTACGTCGTTCCTGGCGTTGCTGATGGCGGTTCCGCTGGCGATTGGCGTAGCGATCTTCCTGACCGAGATGTGCCCCGGCGTATTGCGGGCGCCACTGTCCTTTCTGACTGAACTGCTGGCGGCGATCCCCAGCGTGATTTATGGGCTGTGGGCCTATTTTGTACTGGTGCCGCTGATGCGGGAACATGTGAATCCGTGGCTGGTGGGACTGTTGGGCTGGACGGGATTCTTTGCCAATGACAATCCGACCGGTCTGGGCTTTGTTTCCGCGAGCGTGATTCTGGCCGTCATGATCCTGCCCATTATCTCCTCGCTCACGCGGGAGGTGATGACCGCGGTGCCGATCTCGCAGCGCGAGGCGGTGCTGGCCCTGGGCGCAACGCGCTGGGAGATGATCCGCATGGGTGTGCTGCGCAACGCGCGCATCGGGATTGTGGGCGCGGTGATTCTCGGTTTGGGGCGGGCGCTGGGCGAGACCATGGCCGTGACCATGGTGATCGGCAACAGCATAGAGATTCACCGCTCCCTGCTGTCGAACGGCAATTCGATGGCTTCGGTGATTGCGAATCAGTTCAGCGAGGCCTCGGACAATCTGCATCTCAGTGCATTGATCGAGATCGGACTGGCCCTGTTTCTCGTAACGATTGTGGTAAACGCGCTGGCTCAGTTGCTGGTGTGGGCGGTTACGCGGGGCGCGCCGGCGCGGGTCAACTGAAGCAGGGGATATGGGGAGTTGCAGGTGAAAGCGGGAAGAGGCCAGTTGCGGTCCAAGTTCAGGGAGCTTACCGATGGCGCTGTCACTGGGTTGGCGGTGCTGGCCACGGTGCTGGTGGTCGCTCCCCTGGTAGCGATCTTTGTCTATTTGATCTACAAGGGCGCCAGTTCGCTGAGCCTGTCCTTCTTCACGCAGATTCCCAAGCCGGTGGGCGAAGTTGGCGGCGGCATGGCCAACGCCATTGTCGGCTCCGCGATTCTGCTTGGGATTGCCAGCCTCATCGGCGTTCCGGTGGGCATCGGAGGCGGCATCTTTCTGGCCGAGTATGGGCGGGGAACCAGGCTCGCCAACGCGATTCGCTTTACGGCGGATGTGCTGAATGGGGTGCCGTCGATTGTGATGGGGATTGCGATCTACGCGCTGATCGTGGTTCCGCAAAACCACTTCTCGGCCTTCTCGGGCGGTGTGGCGCTGGGGATCATGATGATACCGACCGTATGCCGGACGACCGAAGAGATGCTGCTGATGGTGCCGCACGCCGTGCGCGAGGCGGCTCTGGCGCTGGGCGTGCCCAACTGGAGGTCGGTACTGTCGATCACCGTCAAGACAGCTTCGCCGGGGATTATCACCGGGTGCATGCTGGCCTTTGCCCGCGTGGCCGGCGAGACCGCGCCGCTTATCTTCACTGCCCTCGGCAATTCGTTTTGGAGCACCAGCCTGAATCAGCCGATCGCCGCTCTTCCGCTGCAGATCTGGGTGTATGCGCAGTCTCCATTCGACGATTGGCACCGGCTGGCGTGGGCGGGGGCCCTGGTTTTGATTGCATTGATTGTGACTGCGGTTTCCCTGGTGCGTTACGTGACCAGCCGCGGCGTTCTGAAGGGAGCGAGCTAAGTGGGCGTCGGCATCGAGGTCATCAACCTGAATGCGTGGTATGGAACCAATCACAGCCTACAGGACATCAACCTGAACATACCGGGCAACCACGCGACGGCGCTGATCGGTCCTTCGGGCTGCGGCAAGAGCACCTTTGTGCGCTGCCTGAACCGCATGCACGAGACCAACCCAATAGCCCGCGTAACGGGCACGGTGCGCATCGGCGATCTGGACATCTACGAGGACGTTCAGCCGGTGGAGATCCGGCGGCGCGTGGGCATGGTCTTCCAGCGGCCCAATCCTTTTCCCACCATGTCGATCTACGACAACGTGGCGGCGGGGCTGAAGCTGAACGGCTACAGAAACCATCGCGTGCTGGACGAGATCGTGGAGAAGTCGCTGAAGAATTCGGCGCTATGGGGCGAGGTCAAGGACGATCTAAAGAAGAAGTCCGGCGCCAGCCTCAGCGGCGGGCAGCAGCAACGGCTGTGTATTGCGCGGGCGCTGGCCGTGGACCCCGAGGTGCTGCTGATGGATGAGCCGGCCTCAGCGCTGGACCCGGTTTCGACCTCCAAGATCGAGGACCTGATCTTCCAGTTGAAGTCCCAGTACACCATCGTGATTGTGACCCACAACATGCAGCAGGCGGCCCGCGTGGCGGAGAAGACCGGCTTTTTTCTGAATGGGCGGATGGTGGAGTTCGACTCGACGCATAAGATATTTACAAACCCCAGCGACAAGCGCACTGAGGATTACATCACAGGCAGGTTCGGATGACGCGCATACGCTTTCAGCAAAGCCTTGACGATTTGAAGGAGCAACTGCTGGTGATGGCTGGACTGGCCGAGCAGGCTATCCAGCGCGCCATCGAGGCCTATCGCGTGCGCGACCTGTCCATCTGCGACCTGGTGAGCCGGAGCGAGATCGCCATCAACCGGCTGGAGCGGGAGATCGACCAGGCGTCCCTGGACCTGCTGGCCATGGAGCAGCCCATGGCCATCGATCTGCGTTTTATCCTGAGCGTGATCAAGATCAACGCCGACCTGGAGCGGGTAGGCGACGCGGCCAAGGCCATCAGCGACCGGGTGCGGAACATGGAGCAGATGGCGGCGGCCGATCTGCCGGTGGACATTCCCAGGATGGCGTCGCTGGCCGCCGAGATGGTGCGCAAGAGCCTGCAGTCGTTCATTGAAGGCGACGCCGGGATGGCGCGCAACGTGCTCACCATGGACGACGCCGTGGACGCCATGAACCGGGCGGCCTACAAGGCGCTGACCAGGGTGATGGAAGAGCAGAGCCATCTGGCTCCGCAGGCGCTGAATGCGCTCATGATCAGCCGCGCCCTGGAGCGCGTGGCCGACCACGCCACCAACATCGCCGAGGACGTGATCTTCTGGGTGCAAGGGGCGGATGTGCGCCACCACAAGAGCCTGAAGACCAACCCGGACCCTCATGCCATGGAGTGAGAGAGGGGCTCCCCTTCGGCTGGAGCGTCTGAAAGGCTTGGGATGCTAGGCTTGATTTGCAATAGAAGCCGAGGCTTCTCAAGGAATGAGCACGGACAACGCAATTCACGCCGCTCTACAACGCTTTGCGGCCAGCGTCACTGCCAAGATGACGCAGTTGACCATCGGCGAACCCGAGGATCAGCTCCGCGGACCGTTCGAAAACCTGATCTCCGAAGTTGCCGCGGCCCTGGGATGGAATGTCGTCTGTACAGGCGAAACGCCCTTGCCAGGCCACCTTGGACGCCCCGACTACGCCATTCACCTCAACAAGCTCCTCGCAGGCTACGTCGAACTCAAGGCCCCAGGTGTAGGCGTCAACCAAGCACGCTTCAAAGGCCACAACCGCAATCAGTTCAAACGATTCTCGGCCATCCCAAACATCTTGTACGCCGACGGCAACGACTGGGCGCTTTATCGGGACGGCAAGCTTGTCGGCGAGGTTGTCCGCCTCTCGGGCGACATTGCCACTGAAGGGAAGAGGGCCGTAGCCCCCGGCGATGCAGGGGCAATCGAAAGCCTCTTGCGCGACTTCTTCCTGTGGCAGCCCACCATCCCCACTGACCGCAAAGGCAAGATCGACCTGAAGGGACTTGCGACCCTACTAGCGCCGCTATGCCGGATGCTTCGCGACGACGTGGCAGATGCGCTGGGGAACTCGAACTCGCCACTTATCCAGCTCGCCAAGGATTGGCGGCAGCTTCTCTTCCCCGACGCTTCGGATGAGCAATTTGCCGACTCCTACGCGCAGACGGTCACCTTCGCGCTGCTGTTGGGGCGGAGTGAGGGGGCGAACCCGCTCACCCTGGAGAGCGCGGAATCTGCCCTTGCGGCCCAGCACAACTTGCTTTCCCGCGCCCTGCAAGTCCTCACCGACCCAGGGGCACGCCTTGAAATGGCCGCCTCTGTCGATTTGCTTTTGCGCGTGATCGGCATCGTGCCTCTCGCTACGCTGGCCGGACCCGAGGATCCCTGGCTTTATTTCTACGAGGACTTTCTTGCTGCCTACGACCCGGAGCTTCGCAAGGATGCCGGGGCCTACTATACCCCGGTTGAGGTCGTCCGGTGTCAAGTGCGCCTTATCGACGACCTGCTCGTCCATCTGTTCGGAAAGCCGCTGAGCTTTGCCGACCCAAACGTCATTACCCTTGACCCTGCGGTCGGGACCGGTACGTATCTGCTCGGCATAATCGACCACGCGATGCGACGCGTGGAGTCCGAGCAAGGTCCCGGCGCTGTTGCGGGTCAGGCAACTACACTGGCGACCAACCTTTACGGCTTTGAGGTAATGGTCGGTCCTTACGCCGTCGCGGAACTGCGTGTGAGTCGGGCGCTGCGTGATAAGGGAGCGCAATTGCTCAAAGACGGAACCCATGTCTACCTGACCGACATGCTGGAAAGCCCCCATGCCGAGCCGCCGCAGCTGCCCCTTTTTCTTCGCCCAATCGCGGAGCAACACGCCAAGGCTCTGAACGTTAAGAGCAAAGTGCCGGTTATCGTCTGTGTGGGTAACCCGCCTTATGACCGGCACGAAGCTGCCACTGTGGAGAACAAGGCCCGTACAGGCGGGTGGGTGCGCTGGGGCGACACTGAATCGGGCGTAGACGCGATCTTGCACGATTTTCTCGGCCCTGCAAAGGCCGCCGGTCATGGGGTTGACCTAAAGAATCTTTACAATCTCTATGTCTATTTTTGGCGCTGGGCATTGTGGAAGGTTTTCGAGCACACAGAAGCCCGCGGGCCGGGAATTGTCAGCTTTATTAGCGCTTCCAGCTATCTCGATGGCGACGCCTTCTGTGGGATGCGTGAGCATATGCGCCGCCAATGTGACGATGTCTGGATACTCGACCTTGGCGGCGAGGGCCGTGGAACCCGCAAGAGCGAGAACGTCTTTGCCATACAGACACCCGTCGCCATCGCAGTTGCGGCCCGCTCGAAGAGCCCAAAGGGGGGAAAGGCAGCCAGAGTCCGATACGCTCGCATCAATGGGACACGCGAAGCTAAGCTCGCCGATCTTGACACGATCGGAGACTTCTCATGCGTGACGTGGCAGGATTGCCCTGGGGATTGGCAAGCCCCGTTTCGCCCGGCGGGGATGGGGAGTTATTTTGACTGGCCGCTCTTGACAGACCTTATGCCCTGGCAGCATTCAGGAGCGCAATTCAAGCGAACCTGGCCAATATGCCCAGACCCAGCAACGCTTCACGCACGTTGGAAAGCCCTGCTCGCATCGCGGGACATGCGAGCCGCATTCAAGGAGACGCGCGACCGAACGACGCACTCGAAATGCCCGCCGTTGCCCGGCGCAGACAAAGCTGCCACGCCCATCGATCAGCTGCCCGATAATGCTCCCCCTCCGCGCCTGGAACGCTATGCGTATCGTTCATTTGACCGCCAGTGGATACTTGCAGATAGTCGTTTGGGTGATTTCCTTCGCCCTGACCTCTGGCGCGCCCACAGCGCACGGCAGGCCTATCTTACGACCCTGCTTGGCCGTCCACTTGGTCACGGGCGGGCAACAACCGTGTGCGCGTCGATTCCGGACCTTGACCACTTTCGGGGATCATACGGGGCGAAGGTTGTTATGCCGCTCTACCGTAGTTCCGACGCCCACGATGCTAATTTCCTGCCCGGCCTGCTCGAACTGCTTGGCGAAGTGTTCCAATGTGTCCAGCATCCGGAGGACTTCCTGGCCTATGTTTATGGTGCGCTGGCACAGCCAGCCTTTACCGAGCGATTTGTGAAGGAACTGGAGACGCGGGAACTGCGCGTGCCGATCACAAAAGATGCTGCGCTCTTCGAGAGAGTCCGCGCCGTCGGCGCGCGTCTGCTGTGGCTGCATACCTTTGGCGAGAGATTCGTGCCCGGGGGCAAGCACCGCGGCTCGATCCCTCCGGGAAGGACCAAATGCACGAAAGCCGTTCCGGGCAACGCCGAAAGCTACCCGGAATCGTTCGAGTACAACCCAATAACATACACGCTGCTTGTAGGTGAAGGCAGTTTTGCCCCAGTGCCGCCGGAGGTATACGGATTCGAGGTTTCGGGCCTCAAGGTCGTGCAATCGTGGCTCAATTACCGCATGAAGGAAGGGGCCGGCAAGAAGTCGTCGCCGCTAAACGAAATTCATCCGGCCTGCTGGACCGGGCAGTTCACGACCGAGCTGCTCCAATTGCTTTGGGTGCTTGAGGCGACCGCAGAAGGCTACCCCGAGCAAGCTAGGCTGCTGGAGGAAGTCATCAAGGGTGACCTTTTCCGAGCCGATGAGTTGCCGCAAGTCCCGGAGGAAATGCGTAAGCCCCCTGCGGCCCGAGAAGCGGATGCTGACCAGTTGGAAATTGACATGGCTGATTAGCCCTGGCTGCAGGCTGCGCCCGGGCCTGCCGGTGCTGTTTCCCACGGCGGCGCTTCTTTTCCCCGGCTTTCCGGGCTTGCGATGCAGGCCGCACCCGTTGGCCGTACAATAGGCCATGAGGTAGAAGCAGTTTCCCAATGTCATCGAACGGTTATCCATCGCGCTCCCCCCGGTCGCATGGCCTGCGTTCGCTCTTCAGCATGTTTTCGAGCGATCTGGCCATCGATCTTGGCACCGCCAACACGCTGGTGTACGCCGCCGGCAAGGGCATCGTTGTCAACGAGCCCTCGATTGTGGCCATCAACAAGAACACCGGCGAGGTGGAGGCCGTGGGCAAGGAGGCCAAGGAGATGCTGGGCCGGACGCCCGGCAACATCGTGGCCATCAAGCCTATGAAGGACGGCGTGATTGCCGACTTCAAGATCACCGAGAAGATGCTCAACTACTTCATCCAGAAGGCGCACAACCGCAAGATGCTGGTGCACCCGCGCATCGTGATCGGCGTGCCCAGCGAGATTACGCAGGTGGAGAAGCGGGCGGTGGAGGACTCGGCCTACCGCGCCAAGGCCAGCGAGGTCTACCTGGTGGAGCAGGCCATGGTGGCGGCCATTGGCGCCGGGCTGCCGATCACCGAGCCCTCGGGCAACATGGTGGTGGACATCGGCGGCGGGACGACGGACATTGCGGTCATTTCGCTCTCCGGCATTGTGTACTCGCGTTCGGTGCGCATGGCCGGCAACCAGATGGACGAGGCCATCACCAACTACCTGAAGCGCAAGTACAACCTGCTGATCGGCGAGCGGACGGCGGAACACATCAAGATCGAGATCGGCTCGGCGTACCCGCTGGACAAGCCGCTGCATCTGGAGATCAAGGGACGGAACCTGATCGAGGGCGTGCCCAAGACCATCACCATCGACGACAGCGAGATTCGCGAGGCGCTGGGCGAGTGCATCGCGGTGATCATGAACGCCATCCGCGTGGCTCTGGAGCGCACGCCGCCGGAGCTTTCGGCCGACATCAGCGACCGCGGCATCGTGCTGACCGGTGGAGGGGCGCTCATCAAGAACCTGGACAAGCGCATCCGCGAAGAAACCGGGCTGCCCGTCTCGGTGGCCGACGATCCGCTGGCCTCGGTGGTGCTGGGCACGGGCAAGATGCTCTCCGATTTCCGCCTGCTGCGCAAGATCAAGATCGACTGAGCAGTTGTCAGTGGTCAGTTATCAGTGGTCAGTTGGTTTCTCAGGTCCGAATAGCCAGCATCGGTGGTAGATGGAGGTTAAGGCCAACGCAGGCGGCAAGTGGCTATTTCGCCCCTGCCCTCATCGCCGTCAGCATCTCCCGCCGCAGAATCGCGTTGATGCGCGACTGATAGCCCTTGCCTTGCGACTTGAGCCAGGCCAGCACATCCGCATCCACGCGCGCCGTAATCTGCCGCTTCACCGGGCGATAGAAGTGCCCGCGCTCTGCACTCTTCCACTCCTCATCGGTCATCTCGGGAATGTCGCTGAAGTCGATTTCGCTGTCGGGCCGCGCCGCCAGCGCCCGCAGCCGTGCCCGATCCGCGTCCGTCAGGGGCGGCATCGTCTCCCATGTGTAACTAACCATTTTCGTCTTCATAAAGTCGTCGTTCCTTTCGCGATGCTTCTCGAGCCGAGATGATGCGAATCACCTCTCTTGTCGTAGCGTGCCAATCTTCTTCTCGTACGGTGTGCGCCACCACCATGAGCAGCGAGCCTTCGACCTCGCCATAGGTTCGCCAGCGCTGCTCCCCACCCTGAATGCGATCTTTGACCGACACGAAGAGCGGATCCAGAAAGACCTTACTGGCAAGCAGGAAGCTGACGCCGTGCTTGCGCTGGTTGACGAGGTTCTTTGCCTCGTCCCATTCAAAACGGATTCCGCTCACTACAATAGTATAACTACAAATTCGCAATGATGCAAACGGTATTCACTCCGCATCCCTTTTCACTGGCCCCCGGGCGTCTATTCCCCGACCCTGGTTCTTACTGCGGAAATGGCAGTTGGCCCCATCGCATGTGGCCGCCAGTATACTGGTGTTGCTCTTGCTATCTCTTTCGCCCCTCTCGGCCAGAGCCTTCGCCATGGAATCGTTCTTCATCCGCTATCGGAATCCGCTGGTGCTGCTGGCCGTCCTGCTGGCGCAGGTGATCGGGCTGGCTGTGCAGGTGCGCCACCCGGAGAGCGGAGCCAATACCTACGATTCCCCGGACGGCTCGGGCGTCCGCCTCATCCGCCTGTGGGCGAATGTGGTGGTCACGCCTCCGGAGCGGGTAATCCACGCGGCGAAACTCGGCGCTCAGAGCCTGTGGCTGGACTACATCGACCTGCGCCACGTGCGCGAGCAGAACCGGTATCTGCAAGCGACGGTCGACCGGCTGCGGCTGGAGCAGGCCGCCCTGCTCGAGGATGCGCGCCAGGGCCAGCGGCTCCAGGCCCTGGTCGCCTTCCAGGAGAAGTACATCTACAAGACCGTGGCCGCCCAGGCCATCGGCACCAGCGGCAACGATCAGTCGCGGGTCTTCTACCTGGACAAAGGCTCCGCCGACGGCCTGGGCCGCGATATGGCGGTCATTACGCCGGAAGGGATCGTGGGCAAGGTCCGCGAGGTCTTCCCCCATTCGGCGCAGGTGCTGGCCATCAACGACCAGACCAGCGGCGCCGGGGTGATTCTTGAGGCCACCCGCATTCGCGGCATTCTGCGCGGCAACGCCATCGGCCAGCCTCAAATTGTGGGCATCCTGGCCGACAACCGCATCCAGCCGGGCGAAAGAGTGCTCACCTCCGGCGGCGACATGATCTTTCCGCGAGGGTTGCCCGTGGGCGTCGTCGAGAAGGTCGTCCGCGACCCGGAGCGCGACTCCTTTATCGAAGTCATCGTAAAGCCGGGCGCACGTCTCGACCGCCTGGACGAAGTTCTGGTCATTACCGATCTCGAACCTCGCTTCTCGCCCGAACAGCAGCAGGACCTAGCCGCCAGCGAGGCGCTGAAGGGTCCGGAAGCTGCGGCTATCGCGGAGCAGAAGAAGGCGACTGATGTGATGGCGGCGCGGCTTCCCGGCCTGACCGACCCCAATCTCCCGCCGGACCAGCAGCCGCTCCTCGACAGCTCCAACCCCAATCCCGTGGCGCACCCGCCCCAGGCGCTGCATCCGGACCGGTTCACGCCGGGAGCGGGGGCGGAGATTCCAGCGAACGCGAATTCCGCTTCGCCTCCCGCCGCGAAGCCCAGGCAGGACAGCGGCGCTTCTCCATCGGACGGCGCCGCAACCAAACCCGCCCCCAAGCCTGTGACCAAGCCGGATGAGCCGGCCGAGCCACGGCCAGCGGAGACACAGCAAGCCAATCCGGGGAGGAATCCATAGCATGTCGTTCCTGGGCGCAGACCTCCGCCGCGATCTGGAGATTCGCCGCTATCCGATGCTGGTGTACGCTCTGGCGCCGCTGACGGCGCTGGTGCTGCAGGCCTGGCTGCCCCGGCTTTTTAGCCCTTATACCTGGTTTGACCTTCCGCTGGTGGTCACCGTGTATTTTGTTCTGGGCCGCCGCAGCCCCATTCAGGGTACGTTGATGGGCGCGGCGATGGGCCTCTTCGAGGATGCGCTTACCCACCACGCCATCGGCGTGAACGGCATCGCCAACACCATGGTGGGCTTTCTGGCCGCGTCATTCGGCGTCCGCATCGACGTGGAGAACTTCACCATCCGCATGATGCTCTGCTTTCTGCTTTCAATGTTCTCCGGCGCGGTGTATCTCTTCGTCTACCGCATCTTGCTGGGCATGGAACTGGAGTTGCCGTGGTTCACTGAACTCTTCAAGGCAGCCGGCAACTCGCTCATTGCCCTGGCGCTGTTTCCCGCGCTGGATCGTCTGCGGATAAGGGAATAAGGAAGATGGGCTATTCGAACTATAGGAGAATACGGACTTTCCCTTGATTTTTGAGTCCAAGGAGATCAGACTCATACTGAGTTCGGAATCTTGCAAAAGGGAATTCGTCAGTCAGTTCCGCGATTCGGGGTGCGACGTGAAATTGAGAAAAATGCTGAGGATCAAGATTACCGTCCACGTTGAGAAGGATGGCGATTCGTTCTACGCCTATTGCCCAGGGCTCAAGGGGCTGCATGTCGATGGGGCCACGGAGGACGAAGCGGTCGACAATGCCATCAAGGCAGCCAGCCTTTATGTCTCCTCGATGATTCGACATGACGATCCCCTGCCGATCGGCGCCGATTTCCGCGCTGAGGAAAAGGCTTTGCGTCCCTCGGCGGGAAGCCGGACACTTTCAAAGAACGTAGAGATGCCATGGCCTTCAGCGCAGGAGTGTGGAGTCAACTAAAGAACACGACGGCGGATGAGTTGATTGCCGCCCTCAGGAGGAGCGGTTGGACTCTGGAGCCCGATTGCAAGGGCGCGATCCAGGTCTACCGGAACGCCGAGGGGCGAAGGGTCGGCATTCATTACCACCCGAAGAAGACCTACGGGTCGAAACTGCTCGCGGGCTTGTTGGCCGATATCGGCTGGACTGAAGCTGAAATGAAGAAACTTAAGCTCCTTAAATGAGCCTCCGCTGCTTGCTCAATACTTTGAAAACCCGGGAAGCAGCAATTTTCGAAAAAGTGGAAGAGGGGCGATGGAGCGAAGGACGGCTGTATCCTAAGGCGTAGGCAGATGGATTCCGGCAGGATCAACCGCGGCGAGAAGCTCTCCACCCTCAAGCTGACTGTGGTGCAGTACGGCATTCTCGTTATGATGCTGGCGCTGTCCGCGGGGCTGTGGCGGCTTCAGATTCTGGACGCGGAGAACTTCCGCCTCCAGGCCGAGCAGAACCGGGTCCGCAAGGAGCCCGTGCTGGCTCCCCGCGGCAAGCTCTTCGATCGCGAGAACCGGCTGGTAGTGGATAACTACCCGTCGGTCTCGTGCTTCCTGGTCCGGGAGCAGGGCCGGGACGTGGACGCCGATCTGCCCCTGATCGCCAAGGGCCTCAACCTCGATCTGGAACAGTTACGCGCCACTCTGCGCCGTTATCGCGCCGCTCCCGGCTATCAGCCCATCCCCATCAAGCTCGAGGTCACCGACGACGAAAAGGCGTTCATCGAGTCGCACCGCAACGAACTGCCCGAGCTGGAGACCATCGACGAGGAGCGCCGCCTCTATCCCCGCGACGGCTTTGCCGCCCATCTCATCGGTTACGTGGGCGAGGTCAGCGAAGAAGACCTGAACAACCCGCGTTATGCGGATTACGAGCCGGGCGACGTTGTGGGCAAGGCCGGTGTCGAGCAGACTTACGACGAACTGCTGCGCGGCCAGGACGGCTCCCGCGACGTGATTGTAGACAGTCACGGCCGCGAGGTGGGCTTCCTGCGGACCCAGCACGCCATCCCCGGCCAGGATCTCCGGCTGACCATCGACAACGACCTCCAGCGCGCAGCCGAACTGGCGCTGGGCAGCCGCAATGGCGCCATCGTGGCCATGGACCCGCGCAACGGAGAGATTCTGGCCATGGTTTCGCGGCCCAGCTTCGACCCCAACGCCTTCGCCGTGCGCATCAACCGCAGCGACTGGAACCAGCTCATCAACGACCCCAACCACCCGCTAATGAACAAGGCCATCCAGGCTCAGCTGGCTCCGGGATCGACCTTCAAGATCCTCATGTCGGTGGCCGGCCTGCAAGAGGGAATTGCGCAGAACCTCAAGATCAACTGCTCCGGCGGATGGGGCCCCTACGGCTTCTTCCACCACTGCGACGAGCACCACGGCGCAGTGGATATTCACAATGCCATCCCATATTCATGCGACACCTTTTATTACATGCTGGGCGACAAGCTGGGCATCGACAGAATCGCCAGGTATGCCACCGCCTTCGGTTACGGGCAAAAGACCGGCATCGACCTGCCCGGCGAGCTGGCGGGCCTGATGCCCTCGGCGCAGTGGAAGCTGAAGAACTACCACGCCCGCTGGTATCCGGACGAAACCCTCGATGTGTCGATCGGGCAGGGCGCGGTGGAGGCGACGCCGCTGCAACTGGCCCGGATCATCGGCGGCATTGCCTCGGGCGGGCGCCTGGTCCGGCCTCATGTGGTGTTTCCCGATCAGCTTCCCGCGGACTTCCGCAAGGCATTGCTCGACAGTTATCCGGGATCGGGCGACGTCGACTTGCCGATCGATCCCGAGAACTGGAATACGATCACCGACGGCATGGCGGAGGTCACCCAGCCCGGCTACTTCCACACTGCCGGTTCGGCCCATCTGGAGGGCATCGACTTTGGCGGCAAGACGGGAACCGCCCAGACGATGAGTCACGAGGCTCTGGACAAGACAACGAAAGGCAAGTCCACCTATCCCAACGTCTGGTTTGTGGGCGTCACGCCCCGGCGCAACCCTGAACTGGTGGTCGCCGTGCTCTGGCAAAACGGGGAATTCAGCTACTACCCGGCGCGCATCGGCGCCAAGGTTGTGGCTGCCTACGTGGAGAAGCAGCGCCGGCTGGCGCACAATCTTCAGCCCGTGAAGCCAGCGCCTCCGGTGGAAGTGAGCGCCGTGTGGACCGTTCCCGGCCCCGCGTCCGGTTCCGCCGCCGCAACCGCCAGGCAGGACGGCCAACCGGCGCGGATGCAGGCCGGCCGCTTTTTCGTCCAGGGCGGGCAGATTGTTGGCCAGGCCGCTAGCCGCGAGCGGCCAGGGATGGCGTTGCAGGCCAGAGGAAGCGCCGCTTCAGGAAAGGGAACTGGCTCCAGCCCATTCTTGAATCCCGTTGCATCAGCGCGGAGCTCATCTCGCAAGGGACAACCCGGCGACACGAAAGCTGGACTCGGGGCTTCCTCCACCGCAGCCTTGCCCGCAAGCTCAGGGAGGGGACAATAGCCCCGATGCGCCGCATCCTGAGTTTTCGCGACTTCGACTGGACTCTGCTGGTCATGGTGCTGGCGCTGTGCACGATTTCGTGCTTTGAAATCTACTCCGCCACGCTGCACACCAAGTACGCCGCCACCGCCGGCTTCTTCCTGGTCGTTAACGACCAGAAGGTATGGATCCCCGGACACATGGGCTTCCACACCAAGCAGTTGTTTTACATCGCCGGCGGCCTGGCGGCGATGTTTCTCTTTTCCAAGATCGACTATCACAAGCTGATCGACCTCGTTCCCTGGTTCTACGGAATCTGCCTGGCGGCGCTGGTTGCGGTCTTGGCGGTGGGACAAAAGGTTCTGGGCGCCAAGCGCTGGATCAAGCTCGGCCCCATGCACTTTCAGCCCTCCGAGTGGGTCAAGCTGGTGCTGATTCTGGCCGTGGCCCGGTACTTTGCCAACCTGGGCGGGCGTAGCCTTACCTGGAGAGACATCTTCAAGGCCTTCGCGCTGGTCGGCGTTCCCATGCTGCTGGTCCTCAAGCAGCCCGACCTGGGCACTACGCTCACCTATGCGCCGATTTTGATCGCCGGCCTCCTTCTGGGCGGCATCAACCTTCGCCAGGCGCTGGTCCTGGGCTCATGCGGGTTGGTCCTGGTGGCCGGAGTCTGGTACAGCGGCAAGCTGCTCAAGCCTTATCAGAAGGCCCGCCTCACCAGCTTCCTGAATCCCGACAGCGATCCCAAGGGCACCGGCTACCAGCTCCTGCAATCCAAGATCGCCGTCGGCTCCGGCGGCGTCTGGGGCAAAGGCGCGGCCAAAGGAACCCAGACCCAGGGCGACTTTCTTCCCATCCCCCATGCCGACTTCATCTTTGCCGCCTTCAGCGAGGAGCACGGCTTCGTGGGCGCGTTTTCGGTCCTGCTGTTATACTTTTTCATATTGATGCGTTTGATTCAGAACGCTCAAACAGCCGCAGACCTGTCCGGCTCCCTCATTATCATGGGGGTGGTGGTTGTGTTGACTTTCCAGATCGCGGTCAACGTGGGCATGGTCATCGGTTTTATGCCAGTCACCGGAATTCCTTTGCCGTTGATGAGTTACGGCGGATCTTCGGTGTTGTTTACGTTTCTGGCGCTGGGCGTGGCGATGAATGTCCGCATGCGCCGCTTCGTAAACTGACGGTCTCGGGGCAATTCGAGGCCTCCAACGGCAGGCCTTCGCCGCTGGGGTAGCCTTTGGCCCAGGCCGCGTTCGACCGGTTCACCTCTTGCGTCTCCCCGGAACTGTCCGGGCCGCAAGAGATCAAGTTTCATGTAGTTAGCCGGCCAGGTCCGGATGGATCTCGAGCCCGGCAGGATTGGGTTCATGAGCACGCAGAGACGGGAAGACCGTTGGCAGCGCAAGAATTTCACGCGACGCGCGTGTGTATTCGGGCACGGAGATTCCGCCCCGATCGCGCGGCATGGTAGTGCGCACGCCAGCGGTGGAACGGCCCCGCCGGTAAATTCGGCTTGGTTGGCCACAAACTCTCTGCCATCGGATTACCGCGCTTTCAAACTCGTTAGGTTGGTTCATCTTGTTCAGTTTGTTCGGTTTATCCCGCCTGGGGTAGTTCCATCGGTCCCCCGGGGCAACCTGGACAAGCGCCACAATGCGCGCAGCGCGCCGCCCTCCGGGGCTGCGCTCAGCGCGGCAACCGGCACACTAGCGACTCTCAGGTCATCCCTTCCGCGCATTCCCTCCCCTTCCGGTCTCGACTGTCTCCATCCCACCTTGCCGCAGTTCCCAGCAGGCAAATGCCGCTGGACGGAAAGGTACGATGGCAAAGGAAATCTGCATCTCCTCCACGCCGCGCGAGACGCGGCTTGCAATTCTTGAAGACGATCAGCTCGCGGAGATCTACTACGAACGCGAAAACGAGTACACGTTGGCGGGGTCGATTTACAACGGCCGCGTCACCCGGGTACTGCCCGGCATGCAGTCCGCATTTGTGGATGTGGGCCTGGAGCGCGACGCCTTCCTCTATGTAACCGACTTCCTCGAGCTCGAAGACGCGGAAGAAACCGAAGAGCTTGAAAAAGCCGCTGCCAGCGGGGGCAGTCAACCTCCGCGCGAGGTCCGCCACAGCCCCGCCCCTGACGCCAATAACGGTCGTGGTGAAGCTCGACAGCGGCGCTCCGGTCAGAAGGTCGATCAAAGACCGGATCAGAAGCAGGAATCGCGACCCGAACAACCAGTGACGGAACGTCAGCCCAAGGAACGCGGCTTTGCCGTCGAGGCCCTACCCGACGCCGTTGCTCAAACCTCGGCCGCTTCCGAGCCTGGTCACGGCGCAGGCGAGGAATCGAGCGAACCAGGCGCCAAACGCTGGCGTGGACGCCGCCGCCGCCGCGGTGGCCGTGGCGGAGCTGCCGGCGCCCAGGCAAGCCAGGCCGAGACAACTGGCTTGGAAGAGTCCGCTGAGAGCTATGCTGAGACGCCCGCTGAAGCTGAGGTCGCAACCGTCATTCATGCCGCCGCCACCGGGGTCCCCGGCGACAGGTCGTCGTCGGCGGGGTGGTCAACCGGGGTCCCCAGCGATGCTCCGACCCTGAAGGGAGCTCCAGCGCCCGTTTCACTGCCGGGCCGTGAAGCTGTCCCGGCGCCCCGCGCCGGCCACGCACCCACACCCTTTGTCCTTCCTGGCGAATCGCTCTCCAAGTACGGCGGCGCTCCGGAAGAGGAATTTCCGAGATTTGCCACCGCGGCCAGCTCGGCCCCACCGGCTCGTCCTGCCAGCACCTTTAAGCCTGCGACCCTGATTGAAGCGGCCATCGAGTGGGACGGCAGCGGCCTTCTACCCGGCGAATCGATCTCCAGACATCGCGCCCGCCAGCCCGAGCCCGCTCCGGAAGCCGAGCCGCAAGTCATTGAAAGCGGCGCGATCCAGAGTGAGGATTACTCCCCCGACGAGTTCGAAGAGGAAGAACTCGTCTCGGAGCGATCCGAGGCAAAGCCCGACTCCGCTCCTGAACCAGTTGCGGAGGACCGATTCGTGGAGGAAGAGCAAATCGTCGCGGAGGAACATCTCAAGCCCCTCGAAGAATTTCAGGCAGAGGAAGACCAACTGGTAGAGGAAGAGTACCTCAAACCTGTCCAGGAATCCCCGGTCGAGGAAGCGGCTTCTTCGGCGTCCCGCTTCATCGCGGTCGAGGAAGAGCCGGCAGCGCCGGTCGCGATCAAGGAGAAGGACGGTGAGGTTGAGGCGGCAATCGATGAGCCATCGACCCCAGCGGTCAATGAGGAGATTGCGGAATCGTTGGTGACGCGGGAGGAGGCCGCGGCCGAGGTCGCGTCCGGCGCGCCTGCCGCCGCCGAACCGCCAGCCGCCGAAACCGAGACCGTCAACCCCGCCGCCGTCGTTCTTCAGCAGCCGGTTGCAGCGACGCCGGTTCCCGTCGAACCCGCACTCGAAACGGCCGCAGCGTCAACCGCAAAACCCCTGGCTGCCGAACTTCAAACCGTCGCGCCCGGAGAGCCGGGAGCGGATTTGTCCGCCTCGCATCGCATCGACCCGCTGCCCCCCTCCACCTTCCGGCTCTTTGGCCTGGGTGGCAAGAAAAAGGCCGAAGAACCGGCTCCCGAACCCGTCGTCCCGCCGTCCCAGCCGGCTTCCACGGCGTCGGTTTCAAGCTATGCTCCCGGCAGCGGCCTGGTGGTGGAAGAGGTAATCGAAGAAGAAGAGTCCGATGCTCCCCGCCATCCTCATCGCGGCGAGGCTGAGGAACACGACCTCGATGATCTTGAAGAGGAGACGCTGCCCCCGCAGATGCGCACCGGCGATCTGGGCGAGATGTTCCAGGAGGCCCACCTTGACCACCGCATCGAGTTGAACTTCGACGACAAGAACGGCGAGGAGGACGAAGGCACCGACGAAGACGAAGAGGAATCCGCCGCGGCCGGGCATCCCGCCGCAGGTGAATTCCAGGGCCAGCCGCAACCGTCCCGCGACCGGGGGATGCGCGGACGCCGCGGCCGCGGTCCGCAGGGAGCCCAGGGCAACCGCCGCGGTCCATCCCGGCGCTCGATGCAAACCTCCGACCTGCCCGTCATCAGCGATCTCTTGAAGCCCGGGCAGCAGATTCTCGTCCAGATCGCCAAGGAGCCGATCGCCAAGAAGGGCGCCCGCATCACCTCGCACATAGCCCTGCCGGGACGCTTTCTGGTTTTCATGCCCACCGTCTCCCACATCGGCGTCAGCCGCAAGATCGCCGCCGACGAGGAGCGCCAGCGCCTGAAGCGCATTCTCATCCACGAACGCGGCGACGCATCTGGCGGATTCATCGTCCGCACCGCCGCTGAGGGCGCATCGGAGGACGACCTCCGCACCGATCTTCGCATGCTCATCAATCTGTGGAACGATATCAAGCAGCGCTCCGAAGAATCCAAGTCGCCGGCCCTGATCTACCGCGATCTCTCGCTCATCGAGCGCATCCTGCGCGACCAGGTCAGCGCCGATTTTTCCTCGATCTGGGTGGATTCGGAGACCGACTACGAGCGCATCGTCCGCATTCTCAACCATTTCTCGCCCACCCTGGTCCGCCGCGTCAAGCTCTACACCAAGGAGACTCCACTCTTCGAGCAGTTCGGCATTCAGGACGAGATAGAAAAAGCGATGCGTTCCAAGGTCTGGCTCAAGAGCGGCGGCTCCATCGTCATCAACCAGACCGAGGCGCTGGTAGCCATCGACATCAATACAGGCAAGTACGTCGGCAAGTCGGCGCGCCTTGAAGATACGATCGTCAAGACCAACCTGGATGCCGTGCCGGAGATCGTGCGCCAGATTCGTCTCCGCGACCTGGGCGGCATCATCGTCATCGACTTCATCGACATGGACGACCGCAGGAACCGCTACAAGGTGATGGCCGCCCTGGAAGAAGCCCTCAAGAGCGACCGCGCCCCCACCAAGGTTCTCCAGTTCAACGACTTCGGCCTGGTGGCCATCACCCGCAAGCGCGTCAAACAGTCTCTTGAGCGCACACTCTCGGTTCCTTGCCCCACCTGCCAGGCTACCGGCATGGTGAAGAGCCCGACGACGGTCTGCAACGAGATCTACGTCGAGCTGCGGAAGATGCGGAAACACTTCGAGGGAGCCGACGTTCTGCTGCGCGTCAACCCGGAGACGGTGAAGGTGCTCAAGGGCAACGGCGGCAGCTGGCTAAGCGATCTTGAGGAGCTGGTCGGCAAGAACATTCTCGTCAAGAGCGACCCCACGCTGCATCCCGAGCAATTCGACATCCAGGGCTGAGGGCAAAACCCCCACCAAAATTGAAGGCCGGAGCATCGCTCCGGCCTTCGGCGTTTACACTCTGGCTTCACAGCAGCGCAACACATAAAAGCTGTCATCCTGAGCGGAGTTTGACGCGTTTTTTGCGCCAAACGGAGCCGAAGGACCTGCGGTTGCTCTTGCCTTTGCGCTTCACTTCAATGCAGAGAAGCTATAATTGATGCGACCCGAAGGAGCTATCGCGATGAGTACGGAACTGCCAACCCCAACTATTGAACTTGTGACGTCCGTGGCCGCGAGGTTCGACCGTCAGTATTCAATTATCGAGCAATCTCTCGGCGAGCTGTTCAGTCGATACCACGAAAACACGAGTCTTACCCATGTTCTATGGAAGGTTGCGCTGCTCAATCCTTTATACCAACTTCATATCCGTCCCTACTCCCCGAAATTCCCTGACATATTGGATGTTGCTAACCACATACATAAGAATGCACAGGAAATCGACTCCGCGCTCGCTCTTGGTTTGCCCGATATCGTCAATAGAATTGCGAGCGTTGTAGTTTCATTGGGGAAAAGGCCTTTTTACCACTATTCATTTGCGAGCAAGTATTGCAGTTGGCACAATCTCAATGCATACCCCATCTACGATATCCATGTTGACAACTATCTCTGGTCTTTGAAGGGGCAAGGCCGCTTTACAGATGCGGCGTTCCTTTTTCGGGAGAGCCTAAAGGACTACCCAACATTTTTCAGAATCATGACTGCTTTCCGCAAATACTTTGGGCTTGAGTCGCTCTCCTTCAAGGAGATCGATAAGTTCCTATATCTGGATGGTGGAGAACTGCCCGTCGAGGAACCGAGTGAGCTTTAGTCAGGGAAAAGCCTCACCGGATCACATGAATCGGTATCCCGACCTTCAGGTTTCTCCAAAGCTGCTCGGTGGTATAGACGGGAGCCTGAAGAGCAATCGCCAGAGCCAGGCAGGCTCGATCCCCCAACGACAGCCCGTACTTCTCCGTCTCCGCAATCAGGCTTCCGGCGATCTTTGCCTGGTCGGCGGTGAAAGGTTCAGGGGCCGTCTCCAGCAAATTGGCGTCCGACCAGGCATCCTCCGGGTCGTATCCCTTATTGATGAGCTTGGACTGCACTTCGGCAAGGTTGACCGTGCTGACAACGGCATCGTCCAGGATCTCAGCCGGCATCCTCTCAGCGCCTCGTTCCTGAAAAATGATGGCAAGAATGGCAGAGGCATCCAGAACAACTTCATTCATGCTTGGCTGCCTCACGCCGTTCCGCGCTCAATTCGTCGGAAACGAGCGTCCCCGGTTTAACGTATCGGCTTGCCCGCTCCTGGGCGCACCGGATGCGGCTTCGTATCGTCGATATGCGCAGTTCACCTTCCACAACGCGCAAAATGAGCATATCGCCGTCCGCCATCCCCAACGCTTCCCGCACGGCAGCCGGGATCACAAGACGGCCTTTCGCCCCCATGCGCATCCGAACCCGATGATCTTCCACAAACTTGGGGCGTTCCCAAACGACCTCTTGCTCTTGCGGTTCCAAAACGTCCACCTGTCCCACCTTCTCCAATTAGTGACACTAGTCTACCATAGTGGCACGAATCACACAAGTGGCACGTTCTACAGAATTCCCAGCACTCTCAGCCTTAGCAGCCCACCGAACATCACCCCCAGCGGCATGATGGCCACCAGGGTCAGCTGGTACAAAGTCGGGTACTGGCCCTTGGATACCAGGGCGGCCGTCGCGGAGAGCAACAGCACCACAATCCCCAGCACCAGCGCGTGTTCCAGCGGGCTGGCCGCCGCTATCCACGCGGTTACGTAGCCTCCGGCCGTGGCGGCAAGATAGGAGTAGCTGAGGGTGACAAAGATGTAGCCCCGGCTCGGCGCTCCCACGGTCCAATTGGGCGCCAGGCGAGCCAGCAGTATGGTCATCGCCATTACCAGCAAAAACACGGTGGCAAAGCCGGCCAGCAATGCAAGAAATGCGTGCAGAATCACCACGGTCTGCCCTCCCCTTCCGGCCTCGTTCCCACTTCGCCCCTCTCGATCCGCTCCAGAAACGCCCGCGCCAGCTTTCGCTCACCGGGATTGGTCTCGCCGTGCATGGAGCACAGGTCGAGAAACTCATCGCACAGCGGATTCTGCCGCTCCTGCTGCTGGAAGACTCCTTGCAGCGCCAGAGCCAGCTCGCGCAGGCGCTCCGCCTCCGGCCATGCCCGATCGTCAGCCTCGTCGCCCAGGCGCTCGTAGCCGGAAAACAGCCCCTGGCGGCCTTGCGCGCACTCTTCCAGGCAAGCCAGGAGCTGCTCTCGAAAGGCCTGCGCCAGCATCTCCAGTTGATCGGGTTCGACTTCGTCGCGCGGGTCCATTCTGCGCTCACTTCCCCTTCATCGCCGCTTCCACATCCTCAGCCGTGTGCGGCAGCGCGGCCACCAGATCGATGAGCTTGCCGTCGGCGCCCACCAGGAAGACGCACTCGATGCGCACGCCCAGCTTCTCCTCGGGAATGTAGACGCCCGGCTCAATGGTAAAGACCGACCCCGGCTTGAGCAGGGCCGGATATTCCGCGGGATCGTGAACGTCGATGCCCACCAGATGCCCGAGGCCGTGCAGCCAGTACTGGCCCAGCGGCTGTCCGTGCAGGTCTTTGCTATGGGTGTTGATGTAGTTGTAGGCCGCGTTATCGAGGGAATCCGGGTCGCGCCGGTCGCGGTCGTTGATCTTCGATTTACCGGCCACAAACGCATCGATGGCCGCCTGCTGCGCCCCCAGCACGATGTTGTAAATCTCCCGCTGGCGGTCGGTGAAGTGGCCGCTCACCGGCACCGTCCGGGTAATGTCGGAGGCGTACATGGAGTACTCGCAGGCCGCATCCACCAGCAGAACGTCGCCATCCGCGAGCGTGCGCGTGTTCTCCGAGTAGTGCAGCACCGTCGAGTTGATCCCCGAGCCCACGATGGGCGCATAGCTGGCCCGTTCGCAGCCGTTTTCCATCCACACGGCGGTCATCTCGCCGGCCAGCGCCCGCTCGGTAACGCCGGGCTTCACGGCCCGCATCATCACCCGCTGCGCGGCTATCGAGGCATCGGCGGCCTTGCGCAGCAGGGCAATCTCTCCTTCGTCTTTCACCGCCCGCAACTGCCGCGTCAGCTCGGTCGCGTCATGCGGCGAAGCGCCGGCGTCCATCCCCAGCGTGGCCGCGGTGAAATCGAGCAGCGCCTTGGCCTGCGCCGCGCCCGGCTGCGCCCACACGTTCCCCGCCAGATGCCGGTCGGCGGCGATCAGCCGGTTCAGCACCGCGGGCAAATCCGTCATCGCCTCCACCGCGTCCACTCCCGCGGCCTCGGCAACTCCCGGCGAAGAGGCATCCAGCTTGGCCCCTGTGTACTTCTCCATGCGCAGGTCGCGCGTGGGCAGGAAGAGTATTTCCTTGTACGCGCGCGGAGCCGGCGCTTGCGGCGCATCGCCCACCACCAGCAGCGCCGCGCCCGGCTCGTTCCACCCGGTCAGGTAGTAGAAATCCGAATCCTGGCGATAGGGCATGAAGTCCAGTTGCGGCTCCTCGGCGGCAAAAAACACAGCCACGCCGCCGCGCAGCCTTGCCCCCAGCGCCACGCGCCGCGCGTGATAAACCGAGGCAGGTTGTTTCTCAAGCGAACGAGCGAAAGGAACGGCGGACGCAAAAAACGCGAACACCAGACCGGCGACAGAGGCAACACGCTGCACACGATGCATGAGACCAGCCTGATACCCGGTGCTGCATCTGTCAAGCACGGCAGGAAACGCCGCGCCGCCGCTACTCCTCGGCCGCCTTCACCATGGCCGCCAGGCTGCGCTCCACGTCTTCCCTGGTCGTGGCCCAGGACGAGACGCTGATGCGCATCGCCGTCTGCCCCTGCCACACGGTCGGCCCGCACCAGCAGGTTCCCTCCGCCTGGAGGCGCGCAATCGTCCGCAGCGTCCGCTCCGGCGTGCCGAAGGAGACCAGAACCTGGTTGATGACCACCTCGTTCAGCACCTGGAAGCCGGCGGCCTTGAGCCCGGCGGCAAAGCGGCGCGCGTGGCTCGAGGTGCGCTCCACAATCTCCGCCATGCCCGACCATCCCAGCGACCGCAACCCGGCCCAAAGCTCCACGCCGCGCGCCCGCCGCGAGAGTTCCGGGTTGTAGTCGGAAGGCTCGCGATGCTCTCCGAGAGCCAGATAGGAGGCCTGAATCGACATGGCCGCCCGCAGCGCCTCAGGCTCCCGCACCAGCGCAATGCCGCAGTCATAGCCGATATTGGGCCACTTGTGGGCGTCGGTGGCCCAGGAGTCGGCCTGCTCGAAACCCTTGGTCAGACCACGGTACTTGGGCGAAGCTGCGGCCCACAGCCCGAAGGCTCCATCCACGTGAATCCAGGCCCCGGCTGCGCGCGCCACCGGGCAGATCGCCGCCGCCGCATCGAAGGCTCCCGTATTCACGTTGCCGGCCTGCAAACAGAGAATGGTCCGGTCGTCCATTGCAGGCAGCGCATCGGCCCGCATCCGTCCCTGCCCGTCCGCCGGCACGCGCGCCACGCGATTCCGCCCCAACCCCAGCAGTCCCAGTGCCTTGGTCACGGAGGCATGAGCCTCCGCGCCCACCACCACCGTGATCGGCGGCGCACCGAAGAGGCCGTCCGCTTCCACGTCCCAGCCGGCGCGGGCGAGCAGGGCGTGGCGCGCCGCGGCCAGTGCGGTGAAGTTGGCCATCGTGGCGCCGGTCACCACCGCGCCGCCGGTTCCCTCCGGCAGGCCCAGCAGTTGGCGCACCCACTCCAGCGCAATCTCCTCCAGCACGATAGCCGTCGGCGACTGCACAAAAAAGGCCGCGTTCTGATCCCACGCGCTTACCAGCCAGCTCGCCGCCAGCGCCGTGGGCAAACAGCCGCCGTTCACAAATCCGAAGAAGCGCCCATTGTTCTTGGCTACCGTAGCCGGAGAGCCATAGGTATCCAGCAGATGCAGAACCGCTTCCGCATTGGTTGGCCCCGGCGGCAGCGGTCCGCGCAGCGCGCTCAGCGCCGCAACCGCCTCCGGCGTGGGCGCAACCCCCCGCGCATCCACGCCCTCCAGATAATCCATGGCGGCGCGCGCGGCGCGCTTCAGCAGCGCGGTTCGCGCATCGCTAACCGATGCGGCAGGCAGAGACGAATGCGTCGAATGGGAAGGATGCGAGGCGGCCATGGACAGTCCTCAGTCTAGCACCGGGGCCAAGTCTCGCCGCGGCGTGCCAGCCGTTGGGAATGGTTCGGTTCTGAGCGGTGGCCTGCACGGCAGGAACTCGGAGACAGGGATCGATATTGCGGCTTCGTCGAGCGCGCGTGCCAGTTCTCATCAACTGAGATTCGCTTGCGGGCAAGTCGATGAACATTGGCCGACATCCGAGCACTCATCCTGGCAAAGAAGCGGTCAAGTAAAGAAGAGGTTGCTACTCGAAGATGTTGGTGCACACGGACTACCTGATCGTGCTACCGACGCCAACCCAACGCGAACCGTCGCAACCGGCAAATGAATCGGAAAGCAATCGTGATGGACCATAAATCGACTCATCACCGAACAGTCGAAGGTCGTCAACCACGAATCTGCCGTCTTCCGATTTCACAAGGGCGGAGACATGCCAGGTTCTCCACCGGGATGCGGGCGGAGCGGAATCTGGTACAGCGGAGTTTTCGTGTGAAAGCCACACAAAGACCTGAAAAGAACCGTCCTCCTGTCGCTCTTTGTGGTCCACAAGATCGGCGCCCGGCAATGCCAACGCGCCGTCACCGGAGAAGAGTCCAGCGTTGAACCAGGCAGGTTCCGGCATTTTGGCGGGACGAGGATGTTGGCGGAGGTATTCTGCCTGACAGGCCTGCGCGGTCTCAAGCTGCCCACGCAAGCGTTTACTCAACAGAGGACTGATCCCGACCTTGTCTTGCCCATGTGGGATACCGAGCGGATGACGCGCCACGACCGCATCGTAGAGGTTTCGCGTTACATCGATGACAGCTTCTTCGTCCAAGAGGCGAGGTAGATCGGAGAGCCGGTCGGAGTCGGGAGCCTTCTCCATGTTGCCATCCGTGGGCACCGGCGCGAGCAGGCCATCGTCTCTATCATGGACTCCGATGTATGTTACCTGAGGCGGCCCGGCGTTGCCCTTGAGGAGTGCGCTGACTCCGACGCGAGCACGGGCGTTGCCGCGCTGAAACCGAACGATTGCACAAAGATGCCCGGCCGGTTCGCGCGTGACGAGGTACTGACCTTCCTTGCCGTACTGGCCTTCTTTGATATTGCATTTCAGTCCATCCCACTCGATGTGATTGAGATGCAGGGAAGCGGATTTGAGCCAATCTTCCAGGCGCTGGGAAGGCAACGACGGGTCGAGCTGATGCACATCAAGAGCCTTGGCGAAGGCAACTTCCTCGTGATAGGCGGCGCTTCGCAGCGCGTTCACCGCGTTCCAGTCCGTGTAGTGCGGAAGCGGCAGGGCCACGGCCGGTCTGTTTTCGACGTGTTCTCCGGTCCAATGGGCACCGTCGCAGCCAGCGAAGGATTCACTCAACAAGCGGGATGGGCCGTCGGGAGAGTCCCCATCGAAGATACGAACGTCATCAACAACAAATCGATCCTTCTCCGGAACCACTGTGGCCACGATCAGCCACTCTCCGTTGGGTTCAACGCGGTAAGCCCGGATTCCGCCAGCGATGATGTAATCATTCGTTCCGGAATTGCTTCGCTCGACCGCCTCCATCGAGACGCGGTAGGAACCATCCTTCTGCGCTTCCTTGCCGCCAGTATTGATGAAGAAAGGCGCCGCGCGTTTGCCATCGCCGGTGAAGATGCCGCTGTTGATCCACGCCGGCTTCGGACCAGTGCCTCCATTCGGATATTGACGTGAGTAATCGTCCTGGCAGGCTTGCGCTGTTTCAAGCTGTTGGATCAATCGCCGGCTGAGGAATGGCCATAGAGCTGTCTTGTCCGCGCCTGTTGGAATGCCGAGCGGATGCCGTGCGACTACCTGCTGATAGAAACCTGTGAGGGGAGTTGAGATTAGCGGCTGGTCGAGAAGAAGGGGAAGGCCGGAGAGGTGTTCGGTGCCGCCGATATTGACGAACCCCTCCTCCCAGACTTCAAGCGGCTCATAAAGCTGCGGAGGCCCGATGATGCCTTTGTGCAGCGTACCAATCAGAATGAGAAGGTATCCGTAATGACCGCCCCGTCTGAATTCGATGCGGACACAGCGCGGGTAGTCGGCATCCGAACCGTCCCCGTGGAGATCGCAGGTCGGATCAAGCCACCACCTCAGAAAGTCGGTATGGGACGGCCCCGACCGTAGCCAGTCTTCCAATCGCTGTGAGGGTAACGAGGAATCCAGCGTTTTGACATCGATTGCCTTGACGTAGGCCACGGCATCCATTTCGGCCTTGTCATACTTGGCTTTGTCGAAGGCCGCGGCTGCCTGCTTCTTGGCGGCGCTCTGCTGCGCGGAGCAGGAGCAGGCGAACAGGAACAACACCATCAGCAAGGAATAAGTCTTCATGTGCTTCCTTTATGCTGCCGCTTTCACACTTACACAGATGCGGATGAAAAACAAGGCAAAGCGGAAGCGCCCCACCCTTCGCAGGTTAACCAATGAATGGCAAGGGGCATTCCCGAGACGAGTGCCACTTTCCGAGAAAGCCGGCATATCGGACATATGGAAGATCAGTACAGAAGAATGCCGAAATCGCCAGGAGGATTCCCGGTCCACGCCAAATCGCCAATCCTCTATGCGAGGAAAGCCGGTCATGGAAACGTGGTGCGGGCTGGCTGCACCAACTGACCGCGAGGGCCATTTCTCCGGGCTCTCATCCGTCAGGGAAGGTCGAGACATCCGGCGCGCCCCCGTTTCGCGGATTCAAGACTCTACAATATCTGCTGCCGCTGTTCGTCTACAGGAATGGATGGATGGGGCGTTGAGCATACCGCTGATGATCGAGCAAGACCGCCGAATCTCCGCAGTCATCGCCGAAGAACAATCCCGGCTGCGCAGTTTCATCCGCAAGCGGGTGCCGAACGAAGCCGATGTGGAAGATCTTCTCCAGGAGGTTTTCTACGAACTGGTGGAAGCCCAGCGCCTGCTGAAGCCGATCGACTACGTAACCGGCTGGCTTTTTCGCGTCGCGCGCAATCGCATCACGGACCTCTTCCGCAAGAAGAAAGCAGAGGCCTTCAGCGATGCAGCAGTCATGGACGAAGACGGCGAGATGCTGCCCATCGAGGATTTGCTGCCATCGCCCGATGCCGGGCCGGAGGCGCTCTTCGTTCGCAACGCGCTTCTGGATGAGTTGGAATCCGCTCTCGGCGAACTGCCCGCCGAGCAGCGTCAAGTCTTCATCGCCCACGAACTGGAGGGGCGCAGCTTCAAAGAGCTGTCGGCGGAAAGCGGCGTCAGCTTCAACACCCTGCTCTCGCGCAAGCGCTACGCGGTGCTTCATCTCCGCCGGCGGTTGCAGAGCATTCACAACGAGTTTATGAGGAAATGAGGAACAAGATGGAAAACAGCTGGGTCAGGAGAAACAAGTGGATCTTCTTCGTTGCCCCGCTGGCGGTCGCGGTTTTCATTGCGATCTTCGGCGAAGTGGTGATGCATCTTTGGAACTGGCTGCTGCCGGCGCTCTTCGGATGGCGGCAAATCAACTTCTGGCAGGCTCTCGGACTGCTGGTTCTCTGCCGGATTCTCTTCGGTGGCTTTGGCGGTCATGGCTCCGATCACCGCAAGCACCAGCGGCCATCGGCGGAGCGCTGGGAGCGGATGACGCCCGAGGAGCGCGAGAAGTTTCGCCAGGAGATGCGCTCGCGCTGGTGCGGATCCCCGGAGCCCACCGGCGAGACCGGCGAGCCTGCCTGATGGTGGATGGGCGGAGGATGGATGCGCGTTCAAAGACATTGACCTCCGGCCGTGAGAGAACTGAATCGAGGGGCGCTCTGTGAAAGCGATTGTCTACTGCAACTACGGATCTCCCGATGTCCTCCAATGCGAAGAGATCGCCAGGCCGGCCGCCGGGGACAATGAAGTCCTGATCAAAGTTCGCGCGGCTTCCGCCAATCCTCTTGACTGGCGCGTTATGGGCGGCATGCCGCTGATCGCTCGCCTCATCTTTGGAATGCGCAAGCCATCGGTTGCGCGGCCGGCACGCGCGGGCGTTGATGTGGCCGGCGTGGTGGAAGCAGTGGGCAGCAAGATCTCGCAGCTCAAACCGGGCGACCAGGTCTTCGGGACGTGCAAAGGCGCCTTTGCCGAGTATGCGAGTGCTCGCGAGGCGGAATTGGCAATGAAGCCGGAGAACGTCAGCTTTGAACAGGCGGCATCCGTGCCCATAGCGGCGGTCACCGCGCTCCAGGGGCTTCGCGACAAGGGACGGATTCAGCCAGGACAGAAGGTCCTCATCAACGGCGCCGCGGGAGGCGTCGGCACCTTCGCCGTGCAGATCGCCAAATCCTTCGGAGCGGAGGTGACAGGCGTATGCAGTACGAGAAATGTGGAGATGGTCCGGTCGATCGGCGCGGACCACGTGATTGACTACACGCGGGAGGATTTCGCCAGGAGCGGAAAGCGTTACGATCTGTTTCTCGACTGCCATGTAAATCATTCGTTGCGGGATTGCAGGCGCGTCCTGAATCCCGGGGGGATATATGTGATAGCCGGGGGCCCGACCGGTGGTATGATCGCTGCCCTGGTTGGCTTCTTCGAGGCGCTTTTCATCATGTTCGTGTTGTCGCGGTTCGCCAGCCGGAAGCTGGCCGTCTTCATGGCGAAGATCAACAAAGAGGACCTGAACTGCCTGCGCGAGCTCATGGAGGCCGGCACAGTGAGGCCGGTGATCGACAGGCGTTACAGCTTGCGCGAGGTTCCCGAGGCAATCCGCTATCTGAAAGAAGGGCACGCCAGGGGGAAAGTCGTCATCGCTTTGGAATAACGACAAAATGCAACAAGGAGCCCGGGCGGCAGTATTGTTGTGCCTCCGGCTCCTCATCTTCGGCCTCATAGCACGGCGATGGAGGCAGCAGGCCATCGCGGCGGTGCTCTCATCTCCGACCCCCGATCCCTGAAGTGCTATCCTCACAGGCGAGATGCAGAGTCTTCTCCCGCTCCAGTTTGTCGCCGTGGCCATGCTTATTCTGGCCAACGCCTTCTTTGTGGCCGCCGAGTTCGCCCTGGTCTCCATCCGCGAAACGCGCATCGAGCAGTTGCTGGCCTCCGGCGTTCCCGGAGCCCGCGCCGTCCGCCGCTTGCAGCAGGATTTGGACGACTTTCTCCCCGCCGTCCAACTGGGCGTGACCCTCTGCTCGCTGGCTCTGGGCTGGCTAGGCGAACCGCTGGCCGCCTCGGTTCTGATGGGCTGGCTCAGCGCTCTGCCCCTTACCCAGGCCCACGCGCTGATCTATGCCCACGTCGTCGCCATTGCGCTCGGCTTTGCGCTCATCACTTACTTCCACGTGGTGGTGGGCGAGCTGGTTCCCAAGTCCCTGGCCCTGCGCCGCGCCGAAGCGCTTGCCGTGGCCGTGGCGCCGCCCATGCTGGTCTTCATGGCCATCGTCCGCCCCGCCGTGCGCGCCCTCAAGGTTTCAGCCGGCGTCATTCTGCGCGGCTTCGATATTTCCATAACCGAGCGCGCCCAGGTGCACTCGCCCGAGGAACTCAAGCTCATCGCCACCGCGGCCCGGCGCATGGGAGTTCTGCCCAAGTTTCAGGAGACGCTCATTCACCGGGCCCTGGAACTGGACGACGTGTCCATCCGCGAGATCATGACCCCGCGGCAAAAGATCTTCTCGCTGCCCTCCAACATGCTGCTTGAAGCAGCCAGCGCCAAGGTCATCGACCGCCATCACTCGCGCGTGCCGGTTTACGACGAGACCCGCGGCCCCGAGCACATCGTCGGCGTGGTCTACTCCAGGGACCTGGCCCGGCTCATGTTTCTCCGCCACAAGGCGCGCTTGGCCGCTCCCTTTGTCGACTTCAAGCTCAGCCAGATTATGCGCGACGTGCTCGTCGTCCCGGAAACCAAGAGCGCCCTCGACCTGCTGCGCGACTTCCAGCAGCGCCGCCGCCAGATCGCCATCGTGGTGGACGAATACGGATCGACGGTGGGCCTGGTCACGGCCGAGGACGCCATCGAGCAGCTTACGGGAGAGTTGGAAGACGAGTTCGATGCGCCCGCGCTGCCCGCGCTCACTACCGCATCGGGAGCGCTGCTGATGGACGGGGGCGTGAACCTCCGCGACCTGGAAACCCAGATGCAATGGAGCCTGCCCCGCGACGGCGGCGTGGAAACCCTGGCCGGCTTCCTGCTCATGCGCCTGGGCCACATCCCCGAAGCAGGCGAGTCAGTGACCTTCGAAGGCCAGCGGCTCACGGTCGTGGAGATGGAAGGCCGGCGCATCGGCAAGGTCCGCGTGGAAGCGGTCGAAGAAGAGCCACCGGTCGAACTAGAACATCGACCTTGACAAATGTAGTCAAATATGACTACATTTCATCAGCGAATCGAGAACGTCGCCGATGACCCGAAAGACGCGGCCAATCTCTTGGATCAAGGCCGCCCGCAAGGAGTTTGAGAAGTTTCCGGACGGCGCGCAGTCCATCGGTCTCGCAGCTCTGACCATTGCGGCAGAAGGCGGCAGGGCGGACATCGCGAAGCCGTTCAAGGGACTTGGCTCGGGTGTATTTGAGATCGCGCTTGCTTGGCGCGGGGATGCGTTTCGCGTCGTCTATGCGGTGCGGATCGCTGAGGAAATCTGGGTTCTTCACGCATTCCAGAAGAAATCGACCCAGGGAATCAAGACCCCGCGGCATGAGGTCGGCCTGATCGAGAGCCGCCTGAAGAGACTGAAGGAGTTGCTGGGATGAAAGACGAGGAGATTGAACTGGAGCGCGGCAGCGGAAACGTCTTCCGCGACCTGGGCCATGCCAGCGCGGACGTGGAGCAACTGAAGGCCATCCTGGCCGCTGAGATCATCAAGATGCTCGACCGCCATGGGCTGAGCGTGCGCAGCGCGCACGCTCGCACGGGAGTCGCCGCGGCGGACTTCTCCCGCATCCGCAATGCCAATCTGGACCGCTTCACGCTCGACCGCCTGGTTTTGATCATCAACCGCCTTGGGGCGCGGGTTGACGTGCGGGTCAAGGTCCGCGCCGCTCTGCCTGCAATGCAAGTGGTTGCTGGGAACTGAGTCATGCAACAAGAAGATCCGCCGGGCGATTCAGGCAGTTTCAGGAGGCTACCGGCCTTCCTGAAAGGAATTCTTCGAGGAGTGAACCAGAATCCTCCCGGTTTCCGCGCTCCGATCGGAAGGCTCAAGATGAGACTTCTCAGCTGCATCGCGCTCCTGGCGGCAATGCTGCCCACAGCCTTTGCCATTTCGCCTGAAGCGTCTTCAACCGGAACCAGAATCGACTTTTCCTCTCTCGATCGAAGCCGGCCGCTCAGTGTCTCCGGAACGCTCTATCTGCCTGCAAACGCCTCTGCTCCAAGCCCGGCGGTTGTCCTCGTTCACGGCACCATGGGAATCGACGCCCGCGGTATTCTCTATCGCCAACCTCTTCTGGAGGAAGGAATTGCCGTCTTTGAGGTCAATTTCAAGGATGGAATCTACCATTCCCCCATGGATCGCCCGTCGATCGATGCGTTCCTCCCTTTGGCCTTCGCGGCGCTGAAGGAACTGCGAAAACTGCCCGCTATCGATCCCAACCGCATCGCCATTATGGGGTTTTCGCTGGGAGGCGCAATCGCCCTGAGAACGGCGGTTGACGATGACCGCAGGAAGTGGATGGGCGATGAGAAGGGATTCGCGGCCCACGCGGCGTTCTATCCGGTGGCCAAGGCCTTCATCCCGGTTGTTGTACATGCCGGCGGACTGACCGGCGCTCCCATCATCGTCTTTTACGGGACTGCCGATGTCTACGGCGACGGGCAAGCCGTTCCAAAACTGAAGACCCTGCTTCAGAAGAAGTTCCATTTCAACTTGATCGCCTATGGGTATTCCGGCGCCGAGCATGCATTCAACCTCGATGCGCCTCCCATGGCCTATGTGGATCCCGCCGCAAAGCATTGGAAGGGTTATACGGCCTACGACCCGCGGGCCGCCGCCGATTCACTCACAAAGGTGCTAGCGTTTCTTCGTCAAAACCTGGCTGCCAGGTAGCGGGCCAGGGTCCGCCGCGTTCTTCCCGCTGTGTAAGCCGCCGATCCGTCTCAGTCGATTGGTTTTGCGCTACAGTTCGACTTTCCAACTACAACCTTCGTGTTATACACTGGCGGCGTTCCAGCAATATCCCCCCACAGGAGCATCTGCCCATGAAGTGTCCCCCACTCCCATCCGTCTATGCGCTGGCGTCGCTGACTCTAGCTGTAGGTCTGGCGGCGATGGCGCCTGCCCAGGCCCCAAGCCCCCTGATTACCGGGAACATCGACATCTCGCAGCGAGTGACATTGCCCGGCAACACGCGTCCGGAGGCGATTGGCGCCAACGATCTGGGTGCTGCCGACGCCGGCACGCCGCTGAACGCCCTGCAGCTCATCCTGCAGCGTTCCCCTGCCTCCGAGGCCGCATTCACGCAGTACATCGACGCGTTGTACGATCCTCAATCGCCCAGTTATCACAAGTGGCTTACCAACGAGCAGATCGGCGACCTCTACGGTCCCAGCGCCGAAGACATCGCCGCGGTTGGGAATTGGCTGACTTCGGAAGGCTTCAGCATCGATTCCGTCTCCCCCGACAAAACGGTGATCGAGTTTTCAGGAACCGCGGGGCAGGTGAGTCATGCGTTTCACGCTCCCCTGCACAACTTGAGCGTGAGCGGCAAGGCGCATCTGGCTAACATGAACGATCCGGATATTCCGGCTGCCCTGGCTCCGGTGGTGGCGGGCATTGCCAAGCTGAACGACTTTATGCCTCACGCATTGAACCTGCGGCGCGCCGCCAGCCACGCCGATGGCAGGAAGGGGGTTGCGACCGGCGGCTTCACAGCCTACCTGGGGGCAGCTGATCTGGCCGCCATCTACAACTTCAATCCTCTCTTCAAGGCGGGCATCACCGGGAAGGGACAGACCATCGTCCTGATCGAAGATACCAATCAATACAGCGCGGGCGACTGGGCCACGTTCCGCAGCGTCCTCGGTCTCAGCGCCGTTTTTCCGTACGGCACCCTCACCCAGGTCAACCCCAAGGGGACAAACAGGTGCATGAACCCTGGGGTGGGGACAATCGGCGGGACCGGGGACAACGCCGGAGACGACGTGGAAGCAGCCATCGATGTGGATTGGTCTACGGCCGCCGCTCCTAACGCCGCCATCGTGAACGCGGCCTGCGCCGACACCACGACCCAGTTCGGCGGCTTCCTGGCCCTTGCCAACCTGCTCCAGGGAAAGAATCCGCCTCCCGTCGTCAGCATCAGCTACGGCGAGGCCGAGGCCCTGAACGGAGCTGCCGAGAACTTCTACATCTACAAGCTCTACCAGACAGCTGCCGCTGAGGGGGTCTCCATATTCGTCTCCTCCGGCGATGAAGACGCAACCAGTTCGGCGGGTGGCGCCGTGTCCACATACGGCATTGGCGTCAGCGGATTCACCTCCACTCCGTACAACATCTCGGTCGGCGGCACCGATTTCGGGTACCTTCCCCTCGGCACGCCCGGAACTTACTTCAACGCGGCCAACGGGCCTAACTTCCAGTCCGCGGTCTCTTACATCCCGGAGATCCCCTGGAACGACTCCTGCGCCGGCAGCCTTCTGGTGGCGGCCATCGGTCCTCCCTTTACGACCTATGGACCGGACAGCGTCTGCAACAACTACCTCGACTTTATAACTCAGGCCGAGGCCAACGAGGGCGTGTTGTTGAACTCTATTGGCGGCAGCGGAGGCCCCAGCGGTTGCGCGATGGGTAATCCGCAGTTGAGCGGCGTCGTCAGCGGAAGCTGCCAGGGCTATGCCAAACCTTACTGGCAAAGGCTCGTCGGCGTTCCGGCGGACGGCGTTCGCGACACCCCGGACGTCTCGCTCTTTGCGTCCAACGGATTCTGGGGCGTCTACTACGCCGCCTGTATCTCCGACCCCACGGGCGACTCCGGCTTCACAACCTGCTCCGGCGATCCCTCCACGTGGGCTGGCTTCGGTGGCACCTCGGTTTCCAGCCCCATCTGGGCAGGCATCCAGGCGCTGGTCAATCAGAAGACCGGTCAGCGCTGGGGCAACTCCAACACCGTCCTTTACGCGCTCGCCGCTGCCGAGTACGGTAAATCCGGCAATGCCTCCTGCAACTCCTCGCTCGGAAACGCGATTGGCGCCAACTGCCTCTTCAATGACGTTACGCAGGGCGACAATGTGGGAGCCTGTCAAGCCTTCGTGACCAGCGGTAAACATCCTCTGTCGTTCCCGATCGACTGCTACATCGACGGCGGGACCTACGGGATTCTCTCCACGTCAGACTGGGCTCCAAAGCCGGCCTACAACGCTGGCGTCGGATGGGATTTCACCTCTGGCATCGGCACCGCCAACGCCGCCAACATTGTCAACGCAGCCTGGCCGCTTCCCAGATGAGCGCCCCGGCAGAGAAGAAGAACTCAAGAAGACGGTGACCCAACCTTCCAGGAAGCCGCCCCCAGTGGGCGGCTTCGTTCTTTCATCCTCAATTGCATTCTCACAATAACTTGCCGACCGTGGCACAAAGAGGAATAGAATCATGCCGATGGATCGAATGGCGGTCCGCGGCGCTCTGCGCCGCCCGGCAAGGGCTAGGATGGGCGCATGAGCGCGAGCTGAGCCGCGCTGGATGGAGGAAGGCAGATGGGAGACAAGAGCAAGAAGAAGCACCACCACGGCGAGGGGAAGGGAAGGGAAGAGTCTTCGGGCGGGAAGAAGCATGACCACTCGAACGGCGACAAGCAGGCCGAGGCCCCGGCACAGGCGCAGGCGCAGGCCGCGAACGTCAAGACCCTGGAGTTGGGCAAAGACTGCAACTACCTGCGCGAACTGGGCCGCCTGCAGACCGAGCTGGTAAAGCTCCAGGAATGGATTCGCCACGAGAACCTGCGCGTGGTGGTGCTCTTCGAGGGCCGGGATGCGGCCGGCAAGGGCGGCGCCATCAAGCGCATCACCGAGTCGCTCAATCCACGCGTCTGCCGCGTGGTGGCCCTGGGCACGCCCACCGAGCGCGAGAAGACCCAGTGGTACTTCCAGCGCTACGTTCCGCATCTGCCCGCGGCCGGCGAGATGGTGCTCTTTGACCGTAGCTGGTACAACCGCGCCGGAGTGGAGCGCGTGATGGGCTTCTGCACCGAGGCCCAGTACCAGGAGTTCATGCAAAGCTGCCCGGAGTTCGAGCGCATGCTGGTGCGCTCCGGCATCATCCTCATCAAGTACTGGTTCTCGGTCAGCGACGCCGAGCAGGAGCGCCGCTTTCAGGACCGCATGGACAAGCCCACCAAGCGCTGGAAGCTCAGCCCCATGGACCTGGAATCGCGCAAGCACTGGGCCGAGTACTCGCGCGCCAAGGACGAGATGTTCGCCATTTGCGACACCAAGCAGGTTCCGTGGTATGTGGTCAACGCCGAAGACAAGAAGTGCGCCCGGCTCAACGTTATCCACCACCTGCTCTCGATGATTCCGTACCGCGATCTGACTCCCGAGCCGTTGGCGCTGCCGCCGCTGGAAAAGTCGAAGTACGTCCGCCCACCCATCCAGGAGCAGAACTTCATTCCTGAGATTTACAAGTAGGCATCTTCGTGCCAACCAAGCTCCGTGCCCCATCCTTTCCGCGTCTTTTGCGGAAAGGGTGGGATTCTTCGCCGGTGTAGTTCACCCAAGGAGGGTCGGTTCCTGAGATTCAAGCTCCGATTTCTCGTACCTCTTGTGGCTGCTTTCGGGATCTTGCACGGTTGGACAGCGGCTTTGGGCCAAACTGTGCCCGCTAAGACCGAGAGTGCGCCCCAGGACATTGTCGAGCAGCTTGCGCCGCTCGGCGTTCCTCCAGCTTCGTTGGCATTGAAACCTGCAGAGAGGGCCGGGGTGATTCGGTCTCTGGTGGCCGCGAAATCCGGATCAGATTGCCGCCGTACGCAGTTGATTGATTATCTTCTCGCCCTGTTGGGGTACCAATACGAGCGCAACCGCAATGAGCTTCTCCAAGTCTGGCACGGTTGCGTTGTCAATGACTTCGACCACGGATGCGACGAGGATACCGCCGACCTGCTGATGCGGCTCTATGAGCGAGGCCACAAGGAGATTCTGCGCCCGCTGCTTGCAGGTTACCGCTATAGTGATGGGGCGCTTGCAGAGGGACTAGGAACCTTCTACTCCGAACAACTCGAGCGCAATCCGCAAGACTTCGTTTCGGCGTTGGCGGCATTCTTCCCAAAGCAGCAGCGGACTATCTGTCGGATGGCTGGCGAAACGGACGGCGGAGGAATGGGCCCCGAGACCGAGCACAAAGTACTCGCCAGCCTGAAAGCAATTGGCGGAGAGATTGCCACCCGCTGTGCGCGCGGCGTTCGGGCCGGGAATCAGGACGCCGACAGCGCCAACAGCGATCTACCGGCGGAGCCGCAGAAGAAGTAGTTCTTGTTGTCCGCATCTGGCCGGTTTGTAAGCGGAGGGGAATTCGACCTCTGCCTCGATTCCACTCGTGAGCTGGCGCTCGTCAACTGCCCAGAAACACCGGGACGATGTGGCGCGCGTAGAGGTTCTCGGTTACGTTCTTCGCGATTACCGCCTCATTGGCTTCGAGCAGGTCGAGATAGCGGCGGCCCATCTTCGCCGCGACCTTGAAGCCCACATGGAGCAACTGGCGAAGGTTGGGGTTATACGCGGGTGAGCGGGGGTCGTGACGCAGGGCGGAGGTGAATTGCGCGCTGGTCCAGCGGGCCACCTCGACGGGCGCGGGCAGCTTGGCCGGGTCGATGTCGATCACCGTGGCATAGGGCGCGCAGAGTTCGGCCGAGTGGGCAAAGGCTTCGGCGTAGATCTCCTTGGCCAGCGCCAGGCCGCCGCCACCGGCTTCGGCCAGACCGATGATCTCTTCCAGCCATGTGGTGCCCGCGGTCTTCAGATGCACGCCGGTCGAGAATGTCTTCATCGAGGCGTGGATGGCCGGATAGATGCTGAACTTGTCGCTGCCTGAGTGGATGCTGAGCTTGAGGTCGGCGGGCAATCCGTAGGCGTAGACGGCGTGGCGGATCGCGGCCATGTCGAGCGCCATCTCGCGGGCAAACTGGCCCGTATCGCCCACATAATCGACGCCCTTGTTGAAGCGGCCGCTGAACTTGGGAGCGATGGTCTGCACGGGAATGCCTTCATCGGCGATGGCGGCTAGGATGATGAGCAGCTCGGCCGGTGTCTGCGCGGCGTCGGTTTCGTCCATCGAAACTTCGGCGATGAACTTCCCCTTGCCCTTTGTCGCCTCGATCCTGCGGTAGACCTTGCCGGCCTCCTCGACCGCGAAGAGGAACTTGGCTGCGGTCAGGCCACACAGTTCGGGTGTGATTTCAATGGTTTGGCCTGTACCCTCCAGCTGGATCGCCCCCAGCAGTTCGGAATGACGCCGCACGAAGCTGTCGATCGAGGACTGTTCGGCGGGCTTGCCGATGGAATCGGCCACGTCGATGGTGTAGAAGTCGCAGGGATCGACAAAACGCTCGACTGTCGAGAGGTTGATGTGGTCGGCGTCGCAGTAGTAAGGCAGCGTCCAGCCGAGTGCTTTGACGGCGGCGTCGGCGGCGGCGCGGGCCGAGGCCGGCTCGGAGCCGATGATGTTGTGCTCGCGATTGGACTTGTTCCAGACTGGGATCACGTCGATGCCCGCCTTGGAGGCGAGGACGCACGCTTCGAGTTGAGCCTTGGATTGATGGGCGAATCGATCGCCCACTCCAATGGAGAATCTGCCGAGTATCGCCATGATCGTCCGCCGAATCTACCTGCGCGTCCCTGGAAAACCGGGCTGGTCACGGCAGTCAAGCCAACCTCGCCGCTGCTTGTTTCGCGTCCTTTCGCACCAGCGACCAGCTCCCTTTCAGAGGTCTGACCACTAGGATACACTGTTCATGTCGCCTCGTTCAATTCCCCTTGCGGATTTGGGGCGACGAAGCCGCATGGATGGTGGTAACCTCATTTTGCGGGATGGGCCACGCATTTGCAGTCATGGACAGGGTCGTTATGCAAGCCGGCAAGGCACAAACTCTCGACACGCAACTGACCTCGAAGGTGGTCAACTACATCCGGGCCAAGATGGAAGACGGCTCTCTGAAGCCCGGCGACAGGATTCCGCCGGAGCGCGAGTTCGCCAAGGAATTGAAGATCAGCCGCGCCAGCCTGCGCATGGGCATCGGCTATCTGGCCGCTATGGGCGTGATGACGGTGCGCCACGGGGTGGGCACGTTTGTGGCCGATGGACCGCCGGAGTTTGGCAAGTCGTCGCTGGGATTGCTGGGCGCGCTGCACGGCTTCAAGCCGTGGCAGATGTTCGAGGTGCGCAACCTGCTGGAAACCAGTCTGGCCGCGCTGGCGGCCGATCGCGGAAATGAAGCGCATTTCACGGCGATGGCCGAGGAAGTGGCCGAGATGTACGCCAGCGTCGACGATCCGGCCCAATACCTGATCCACGATGTGCGCTTTCACCGCACCATTGCCCAGGCCTCGGGCAACCCCATTCTGGCGGCACTGATGGAGACGGTTTCAACGGCGCTCTACGAAGAACGGCGCAAGACCGCGGAACGGGCGAAGGACCGCAAGATCTCCCTGGAGGCGCACCATGAGATCTATCGGGCGGTTCGCGGCGGCAACTCCGCCGAAGCGCGCGTGGCAATGGAGCGCCACCTGCGCTCCGCCGAGAGCGAACAAGCGACTGAACAGTCCAGGCGCGGGGGCCGAAAAAAGCGCGAGCGGAAGACCCAGCTTGCCGGCGCGTGAGTGCGGGTTGGAGCATTTCTACTCTTTTGTCGTCGCTCTTAACGCGCGCCACGCCGCTCTAGCCGAAAGACACACCGCGGGAATTAACTTTGCGCCTGGATTTCCAGCAGCTTGCGGATGCGCGGCTTGACGCTTCCCGGCTGCGCGGCCGGCAGCAAGGCCAGGCCTTCCTGCGCCGCCGCGCGGCTCTTTTCCATCTGGCCCGCGGCGCGATAGGCCTGGGCCAGGGTCAGCAGCCTGGACGGCATCCGCCGATGCGTCAAGGCCACCGCGCGCTCCGCGCAGGAGACGGCCAACCGCGGATCTTTGAAAGAGGCAGGCTCGGCGAACAGAAGGTCTTGCGCCGCATCATCGAGAATGTCCGGAGAAACCTGACTCTTCGATACCATGCCCCTCAAGGTGGCCAGACCTTTCTTCACCAGCTCCGCCGGGTTCCCTCCACGGTGCAACATGGACTGAATGGAGCCGAGATTGACTTCCGCGTCGGCGACATAAGGCTCCCAAGCCTCCCTGGCTCCTCCCTTTTCTATAACCTTCTCCAAAGTTGCCAGCTCCGCGGAAAAAGACTTCTCCGCATCCATCAGGCTCTTGCGCCTGTCGTCCGCGGATAAGGCCAGGGCTGGATCGGCCTCAATTTGATAATCGTTGGACGACTGAACAAGGCTGATATTCATGTCCGTCAGAGCGCGCACATCCTGCGGATCTGCCGCCACGAGGCGCTGAAAAGACTGCACAGTCGCGGTGAGGATTTCATTGGCATCCGAGTATCTTCCCAATTGAACCAGAGCGTAAGCTTCGTCCAGGCGCAGCGCATTGTTCGAGCGCTGCATGGGCAGGCTTTCCTGGTCAGCCTTGGGCAGCGCGGCGATCTTCTGCAAACCAGTCACGGCATCCTCGAGCGCTTGCGCCGGATCGGCATCCATCTCGACCTCGACGATCTTTTGCTGGCCAAGAACCTGGCTCCGCTGGGCCCAGTTCAGCTTTGGGTCGATATTCAACGCTTGTCTGTTGAGATCGAGGTATCGTCGATACGCGGCAAGAGCGCCCTGAAGGTCGTTGAGGCTGTCATCCTGGATGATGCCCAACTCATCGCCCAGCAGGTTATAACCGTTCGCCATATCGAACAATTGGTCCGGCGTGATGCCGCCGATTGCAGCCAGCCGGTTATAGTTGGCGATCGCCGCCTGCGTGGAGGCGACCGTTTCCTGCATGGGCGCGGTCCCGGTGAGAATCCCGCTGCGGGCCAACTGCGCGTTGGCCAGGGCGTGAATCGCCTCTCTATCTTTTGAACCGGGGCCGGCAAAAGGCATAGTCAAGGCGATGGCCTTATTGACACTGGCCAGCGCGCCGGCCGTGTCGCCCAGATTCTGGTCGTAAGCGTCTCCCTGCAGGTTCGCCAGCTGGGTGTATGCCTTCGCCAGGTCGAGCTGCGTCTGGCGGTCGCCCTGCGCGTCGGCGGCCATGCGATCCAGGTGCTTCAGCACGCTGGTCACCAGCAGCTTTTGCGCGCCGGTCGAGCCGGGAATCTGCTGGATGGCTTCGTCCAGCTCCGTGAGCAGGCTGTTGCTCAACTGGCGCAGATCGGCCGAGCGGGCCTCAGCCTTGCGCCGCTCTTCGTCGGCCTTGCGCCGCTCCCGGTTGGCCACCGCGGCCTGCCACGCCACCCCCGCGACGCCGGCCAGCAGCGTGACCAGCAGCACCGCGGCCGCCGCCAGGCTCCAACGATGGCGGCGGATGAACTTGCCGGCACGGTAGCGCGCCGTGCCGCGGCGCGCCGTCACCGGCTGCCCGTCGAGCCAGGCGCGAAGATCGTCGGCCAGCCGCTCGGCGGTGAGATAGCGCTCCCGCGGCTCCTTGCGCAGAGCCTTCAGAAGAACCGCTTCCAGATCGCCGTCGAGCCGCTGACAGGAGCCGGTCTCCGGCGAGGGCCTGCGCGGAGCTTCCTCGCAGATCACCCGCAGCATTTCCCCCGTGGTGGCTTCCTTCAGCTCATAGGGCGGTTCTCCCGTCAAAAGAAGATACAACAGCACACCCAGCGAGTAAGTATCCGTGGCCGTGGTGATGGGATTGCCCAGCACCTGCTCCGGGCTGGCGTACTGCGGGGTAAAGGACAAACAGCCCATGCGGGTAAACTGGCTGTCCTGCCTGTCCTGGGACGGAGAAAGCAGCTTGGCGGTTCCAAAGTCCAGCAGCCGCGGCGTGCCGTCCCCCGCCACCAGGATGTTATCCGGCTTCAGGTCGCGGTGGACGATGAAGTTCTGGTGGGCAAACTCGACCGCCTCACAGACGCGCAGAAACAGCTCGATCCGCTCTACCTGGGAAAGATGCCGCTCCTCGCAGTAGCGATGGATGGGCGCGCCGTCGACATACTCCATCACCAGATATAAGTCGCCCTCGACGGTAACTCCCCCATCCAGCAGGCGGGCGATGTATGGATGCTGGAGGACGGCCAGAATCTGGCGCTCCTGGCGGAATCGCTCGCGAAACAAATCCGACGCCAGGGGCACGTCGATGAGTTTGATGGCCGCCTTCTGCTCAAATTGCCCGTCGGCGCGGTGCGCAAGGTAGACGGCGCCCATTCCGCCGCGGCCCAGCAGGCGATCGATCTCGTATGGCCCCACCCGCTTGCGCTCCGGGGGAGCGTCCGGGCCGCCCATCGGCTCGCTCCGGCAGCTTGCCATCATCCGCTCTTCCGCTTCACAGGCCTCCAGCAGCGAGCGCGCCTCATCGGCCAGCGCGGAGTCCGCGAGGCATTGAGCCTCGATCAGCTCCGCTCGCTGCTCATCGGAAACGGCCAGAGCCTCGGTGACGATCGCCTCAACCAGGTGAAACCGTTCGCTGGTTTGGTCCATAGTGAAGAATGACTCCGGCGGTGGCTTGAACTCCAGAACCCATATTGCGAAAACGGCGGCCAGAATGAATCACGCTCTCACTTGAGCTGTGCCGGATGGATACGTTTGAACAGCCAGCCCTTGATGAACTTCAATTCCCGATCCACGGTGGCCTTGGACATCTCCATCAGCGCCGCTGTTTCCTCGGCCGTGCAGCCCAGAAAGTAGCGCAACTCGACCAGCTTGACCCTTTCAGGATCGAGCAAGGCAAGCTCCTCCAGCGCACGATTCAGGTCCAGCAGCTCCGGGTTGTCGACTTTGATCCACAGCAGGTCGTCGCTGAGCGGAACGCGATTGTAGCTGCCGCTGCGCATCTTGACCTGGTTCTCGCGCGCGTGGTCGATCAGGATCATGCGCATCATCCGCGCGCAGAAGATGTAGAAGTGCCGGCGGTCATCCCATCCCGCCTTCTTCTGGTTCAAGAGCCGCAGATAAAGCTCGTGCACCAGGATGGTCGGCTGCACCACTTCGGGATTCGCTTCCCGATGCACATAGCCCCCGGCGATCTGGCGCAGTTGCGGATAAACCAGCGGCACCAGTTCGTCGAAGGCAGACCGCTCGCCATCCCTCCACTTCTTGAGCAGCACCGTGATTTCGCCACTGGCCGGCTCCAAAGTCGTCTCCATCCAGGCTGATCCCCAAAATCGATCTTGGAGTGAGACCGCCGCTTTACCCCTGCATCATAATCCGTTCCCCGCACGTTTGCCCGCTGAAGATTTACGTCTGCAAAGAATCCGGGGAATCGCGAGGCATTCTTCCTCCGCCGCCCGCATTGCGGGTCGAACAGCAAGAAGCCAAACATCGGGGTTGGAGGTTCTCGGGGTTCTAGCTGCAACCGCTGGTTGAGCCGCAGCTCATGCAGCGGTAGCAACTCCCGTTGCGGACCATGATGGCGCCGCAGGTGGAGCAACTGGGCGCATCGCCCATCACGTAGAGATCGCGCATGGCATCGGCAGCGTGGTAGACGCCGCGATCCTTGAGTTCGGGACCATGTGCCGGGTCAGGGTCGGGGCGGGCCTGCGGTTGCCAGGTCTGCGCCTCCGGGGCAATCCCGCCCGCCAACGAACCGCTGTCGAAACTGGCGCCCGAGCCGGAATTGCCCGTCTGGCCGCTCCCCTCGTTCAGCCGTCGGACCAGCTCCTCGGCCTGCCTGGCCGCCTGGCGCTGCGACGAGGCCTCGCTTTCCTCCTGATCGGTCTCCGGAATCAGGCTGGGCGAGGCGGGCAGTTGCGACACCTGCGGAGCCAGACCGGCGAAGAGCGTCAACTGCGTGCCGGAGAGGAAGCGCAGATGGAGCCAGCGGAAGATGTAGTCCATCAGGCTCTTGGCGTAACCGATCTGCGGGTTGCCGGTCCAGCCGGAGGGCTCGAAGCGCGTGTGGGCAAACTTCTCGCACAGCACCTTGAGCGGCACGCCATGCTGCAAGGCGATGGAGATCGAGGTGGCGAAGGAGTCCATGAGGCCGGAGACGGTAGATCCTTCCTTGGCCATCTTGATGAAGATCTCGCCGGGTTGCCCGGTGGGATAGAGGCCGACCGTGATGTAGCCCTCGTGGCCGGCGATGGAGAACTTGTGGGTGACGGAAGCGCGCTCGCCCGGCAGCCGGTGGCGCACCGCGCGGGGCGGCGCGTTGAGATCCTGGATCTGATCCTTGCCCGCTTCAGCCTCGGGCGCCGTGGAGGACGCGAGCGCCGGCGCGGCGGCAGCCTTGGCGATCTCGTCCAGCGCGCGCTGGAAGCATGCAGCGGCAGCGATCACCTGCCTGGCGCTAACTTCGAGCTTCTCACCGGCCTTGGCCTCCAACGCCTTCAGGTCGGCCTCGGCGGCAGCCTGTCCCTTGGCCAGGCGCGCCAGCACGCGGCCGGCGGCGGCGTCCAGAGCCGAGGGCTCCTTCTTGGCGTCCAGGCTGGTATTCAGGGGCTGGGTTCCCTTGGAGCCGTCGCGGTAGATGGCCACGGCCTTGATGCCCAGACGCCAGCTGGCGGCGTAGGCCTCGGCGACGTCTTCCACAGTGGCCTCGTGAGGCAGGTTCACGGTCTTCGAGATGGCTCCGGAGAGGAACGGCTGCACCGCGGCCATCATCTTGATATGCCCCATGTAATGAATGGAGCGGGTGCCCTTGGCCGGCTTGAAGCTGCAATCGAAGACGGCCAGGTGCTCGGGCTTGATGCCGGGCGCGCCCTCGATGGTGCCCGTGGCGTCGATGTAGCTGACGATGGCGTTCACCTTGTCGTTGTCGTAGCCCAGCTTGAAGAGCGCCGCGGGGACGGTGTTGTTGACGATCTTGATCATGCCCCCGCCCACCAGCTTCTTGTACTTCACCAGCGCCAGGTCGGGCTCGATGCCGGTGGTGTCGCAATCCATGGTGAGGCCGATGGTGCCCGTGGGCGCCAGCACCGTGGTCTGCGAGTTGCGGTAGCCGTAGCGCTCGCCATTCAGCAGCGCCATATCCCAGCACTCGCGGCTGGCGTCGATGAGGGCGTCGAGTTGCGGCACGCTGAAGGGCTCGCCGCTCGAGCGCGACTTGCCGATCTTGTTCACCTCGGCGCGGTGCATCCTGATCACATCCAGAAACGGCTCGCGGTTAACGTAGAAGCCGGGGCAGGCGCTCCCCTGATGCTCGACCGATGCAGTCAGCGGCGTGGCCGAGGTGAGGGGCGCGCAGTGGGCCGCGATGATGGCCGACTGCAGATAGGCTTGGCCGCAGGTGATGGCGGTGAGGCTGGCCGCCAGGTCGCGTCCGGCCGCCGAATCGTAGGGCAGGCCGAAGGCCATAAGCATCGCCCCCACGTTGGCGTAGCCCAGCCCCAGCGGCCGGTAGTCGTGGGAGTTGCGGGCAATGGATTCGGTGGGATAGCCGGAGTTGTCCACCAGGATCTCCATGGCCGTTATCACCACCGAAACCGAGTGCCGGTAAGCCTCAATGTCGAAGACTCCCGCCGCGTTCACGTACTTGAGCAGGTTGAAGCTGGCCAGGTTGCAGGCCGAGTTGTCCAGGAACATGTACTCCGAGCAGGGGTTGGAGGCGTTGATGCGCCCCGTGTTCTTCGACGTGTGCCAGTGGTTGATGGTGTCGTCGAACTGCAGGCCTGGATCCCCGCACAGCCAGGTGGACTCGGCGATCTTGTGCATGATCTCGCGCGCCTTGTAGGTGGTCACCGGCTCGTGGCCCCTCACCGTATAGGTGGTGAATTCGCCGTCGTTCTCATAGGCGCGCATGAATTCGTCGCTCACCCGCACCGAGTTGTTGGCATTCTGGAAGAAGATGGAGGAGTAAGCCTCCGAATCCGGCCCCGAGCCGTCGTAGCCGGCCTTGATCAGCGCGAAGGCCTTGGCCTCCTCCTTGGATTTGCACTCGATGAAATCCACGATGTCGGGATGGTCCACGTTCAGGATCGCCATCTTGGCCGCTCGGCGCGTCTTGCCGCCCGACTTGATAACCCCGGCAAAGGCATCGAAGCCGCGCATGAAGCTCAAAGGACCGCTGGCGGTGCCGCCTCCCGAGACGGATTCCTTGCTGGAACGCAGGGAACTGAAGTTCGTGCCCGTGCCCGAACCGAATTTGAACAGCATGGCTTCCGTCCGGGCCAGGTCCATGATGCCGCTCATCGAATCCTCGACGGCGTTGATGAAGCAGGCCGAGCACTGCGGATTGCGGTAGCCGGTGGCCGCAAACGTCACGCCGCCGGTGGAGGGATCCCAGTGCCAGTTCTGGGCCTCCGCATCCGGCTCCAGGCGGTCGCAGCCCACGTTGAACCACACCGGCGAGTTAAAGGCCACCTTCTGCGTCAGCAGCATGTGTACCAGCTCGTCGTGGAATGCGGCCGCATCCTCGGCGCTGGCAAAGTAGCCGCCGGCCAGGCCCCAGTCGCGGATGGTCTCCGCCACGCGCCCCACCAGTTGCCGAACGCCGGTCTCGCGCTCGGGCGTATTCAGCCGCCCATGCAGGTACTTCGAGGCCATGATGTTGGTGGCCCTCATCGACCAGTCCGCCGGAACCTCCACGTCCTTCTGTTCGAAGATGGTGTTGCCCTTGGCATCGGGGATCAAGGCCGTGCGCCGTTCCCATTGCAACTCGTCATAGGGGGAGACGCCCGCGGTGGAAAAGCGGCGGGGAAACTCCAGTCCCTTTGCGGTGCGGGAAGTGTGAAGGTCAGCGCCGGAGTTGTGTACTTGGGACTTGTTCATGGAATCCTCTCAGTCGGCAAAAAGCCGGTTAATCTCCTGCCCATCAAACCGCTGCGCGGCCTGAAAGGGTGCAGGTTCAATCTCTTGCAAAGAACGGGAAGCGGGGGACTAGAAGACCGCGTGTTCTCTTCTCTGTGCGGACCGCCGTAGGCTCCTCACGCCGGGATTCGCCACGATCCATTTACAGCCGCAGATGAAAAAATACCGCTCTCTGTTGTGGATGTCAACAACAAACCACAATATCTTGTATTTTCTTTTCATTTCGTGCATCTCGTTCGCAAACAACCGCAATCGCCTGTGGAAAGCTCAAAAGCCCCAGGCGCGGGGCGGACCCGGGCGGCCGGCTCTGCTCCAAATCCTGTGCAATCGGGGTGCCGTGGCCCGGCGCTGGCCTCATCCAGAAGCGTATTCCTCGGCGACGCCGGGTACAAGGCGCAGAAGCGGAGAAGTTCGGCGCTGCGGCTGTGCAAGCTGTGGAGATTCGGGACCGTTCCCGCGTCTCGCGCCGCGGCGGTAGCGAAAGGGCGCACCATAGCGCATGAACCTGCACGACCGCAGCGACAGACAGCGGAATCAAGCGAGGTTTGTGAACATTCCTTTGGCAAATGGATTCTCAACCAGTGCGCGGATCGCATTCCGGTAAGATGTGATCTGTATCACTGATTGCAGCTATCGTCGGTTCGATACTTGAAGACCGTATCCAGGAGGTCTGTCCGTGAATGGTTTCTGTGCGCGCATGTTCGGTCTCACACTGTTCGCTTTTCTGGTTTTGGCTATTGCCGCCCAACCTGCCATTGCTCAGCAGGATCAAGCCAAGCATATATTCCATCGGCTGATTCCAGCCGGGGATACCTGTTCCAGTTGCCACAAGGTGATTTATGACCAATGGAAAGCCAGCCCGCATGGCGCCAACGGTGTCGAATGCACCGTGTGCCATGGCGAGACAACATCACGGGACTTCGCGGGCACGCCGGCGTTAAGCACATGCGACACCTGTCACACCGATCAGGTAGCACAACTGAAGTCTGATCCATTCATGAAAGGCAAGACGTGTGTGAACTGTCATCAAGCACACACCTTCGTGGAGCACAAGAAGGCTGCGCCGGCAGGCAAGTGATAACAATTTCCAGGCGTGGCATTCTCGATCTGGTGACCGGTGCATCCGCGCTCACCGCCCTGGAAACGTGTCATCGCATGCCAAGGGAATGTACGACCGGTTGCCCTGAAAACTAGCGATCATGCGCCCGAAGATTCCGCCAAGCACGCGGATGCGCCGCAAACGCGGGGGCGAACGAAGACCTGTGTCGGTTCATTGCTCATGGATTGCCTGACGCGCCGTGGCCCGCTTGCTCAATTCCGCGCGGACCGCGCTCCAGAACTCAGGAGTGGCCTCCTGCGCCTCGCCTTCAAGCAGCGATTCCAGCAGAGTCCGCTCAAGCTGTTCCTTGGCGCTGCGCTTTTGCTCGGCCCGCACCAACTCGCGCACATACTCGCTCGCGCTGCTGTAGTCCCCGGCCGTGACCTGCTCTTCCCCGAACTGCTTCATAGGGTCGGGAAGGGAGATATTCATGGTTTGCATCGCGATATCCTTTGTCGTCAACGTAACAACCGTGGCAAGTCTTGTCAATTGTTGTCAGGATGTCCCACGCTCGGCTTCCCACATTCGGAAGCTATCCCGCCGCCGGCAAAAGCGTTCCTACCGCGCCCGCGGATGCGTCCGGTCGTAGACCTGGGTCAGTTGCGCCGTGGTGAGCTGCGTGTAGCGCTGCGTGGTCGAGAGGCGCTCGTGGCCCAGCAGCTCCTGGATGGCGCGCAGGTCGGCGCCCTCCTCCAGCAGATGCGTGCCAAAGGCGTGGCGCAGCGTGTGCGGATGCACGCCGGATGAGAGTCCGCGCAAGATGGCGATGCGCTTGACGATGCGGGCCACGCTGCGGGTGGTGAGCCGGGCCTGGCCGCCGGGCTTGCCCAGGCCGCGCAGTTGAAGATTCACGAAGAGCGCCGGCGTGGCGCGCCCGTCTGCGGCGCCATCGGCGGCCAGGCGCGCCGACCGTTCTGCGAGATAGCTTCGGAGCGCCTCCGCCGCCGCGTCGCCCAAGGGGACATAACGCTGCTTCTGGCCTTTGCCGCGCACCAGGATCGCCTCGTTGGCCCAGTGAATGTCGTCCAGATTCAGCCCCGTCAACTCGGCGTTGCGAATGCCGCAGCCATAGAGCATCTCCAGGATGGCCTTGTCCCGCGCCGGCCAGCTTGCGGCGTCTTCGCCCACCGAGTCCACCACCCGGTTCATCTCTTCGATCGACGGCACGCGCGGCAGGTGCTTCGGTAGCCGCGGCGTGGCCACCAGCGAGGCCGCATTCTGCTCCAGGTAACCAGCCCGCGCCAGCCACTTGAACCAGCTGCGAATGGCCGCCAGCGCCCGCGCCGCTGAAGCTTTCGAAAGACCGCGGTCGTAGAGCGTGCCCAAGTAGGCGCGGATGTGGGTGTGCTCGATGAGGTCCGCCGTTTGCCCTGGGCCATACCGCTCGGCGACAAAGCCGGCAAAGTTCCGCAGCTCGCGTTCATAGGCGCGCAGGGTGTGCGCCGAGGCGCCGCGCTCGTTGGTCAGCATGCGGAGGTAATCGGCAACCAGCGCGTCGAGAGCGGCGGGCGGAGAAGCGGCGGCCTGTGCGCTCATGGCGTCTCGCCCCCCGGACTCCTCCGCGGCACAAGTTGCAGGCCGCCGCGCGAGATGGGACGCGACTCCGCTCGCGGGGCCAAACGCGGGCTCGGCGCCGCCTCGGCTTCCAACTCCTTCCGTCGTGCGCGCGGATGATGCTCGCGATGCACGGCCTTGAGCCGGCCCAGCGCCAGGTGGGTATAAACCTGGGTGGTGGAGATGTCGGCGTGGCCGAGGAGCAGTTGCACGCTGCGCAGGTCCGCGCCGTGCTCCACCATGTGGGTGGCGCAACTGTGGCGCAGGCGGTGCGGGCTGGCGGCGCTGTTGGCTACCTTGACCACATGCCAGACCCATTGGCGCGTCAGCGGCATGCCGCGCAGGGAGAGGAACAGCCGGGCTCCGTCCGGTCGCGCTGCTTTGCTCTTCCGGCCCGACCGGATGCGCGCCAGGTGCGGCCGGCCCTCGCGCAGATAGCTCGTCAGAGCCTCCAGCGCCGCGCGCCCCAGCGGCACGATGCGCTCCTTATCGCCCTTGCCTCGCACCTGCACGCGGCCCAGGTCGAGGCCGAGATCGCTGGTCGAGAGCGCCGTCACCTCGGAGACGCGCAGCCCTCCGGCGTAGAGCAGTTCCAGAATGGCGCGGTCGCGCAGCGCGGCGGCCCGCGCCTGCGGATGCGATGCATTCAGGCACGCCCGCTCCAGCATCTCCGCCACCTCTGGCTCGGCCAGCGACTTGGGCAGAACCTTCCATGCTTTGGGCGATTCGATATTCACAGTGGGGTCGTGATGAATGCGGCGGTCGAGCAGCAGCCACTTGTAGAAGCCACGCAGGCAGCTCAGCTTGCGCGCCGCAGAGCGCGCGTCGATGCCGTGCGCCCGCATGTGCTCCAGGAAGCCCGCCACATCCTCCTGGGCCGCCGTCAAGAGCACGCCGTGGCGTCCCTCGATGAACTCGGCGAAGGTCTTCAGATCGCTGTCGTAGGCCTCGCAGGTGAGCGGGCGCAGCCCCTTCTCCACGCGCAAATACACCTGGTAGTCCTTCAAGAGAGAGAGATTGCCCGCATTATCCACACTTCCGATTATCGGCGCGCCAGACTCCTTTCCACCGCCGCCGGCGAGGAGGCCGTACCTCGTTCATCAAGGAATCAACTTCGCCAACAGCCGTGCGTTCGGAACTCATTCCATGCGGATTCTCGAGCGACCGCTCTCAATCGAGCGGCATAGATTGAAGCTTTTGTTTCACTGCCGGCTTTTTCGTTAACCCAAATGCAAATGCTGACGATGAACTAGCTGTACATCTCGTCCAGGCGAGGGGCGAGGAGTTGGGTTTAACGGCCGGCGGCTTCTGGAAGACGATCCTCCTCCAGAAGCCCTTGGCTGGCTTTCGCCCGCCTGTCCGCTCATTCCGCCCCGGCCCGCAAAGGGGACAGGGCAGTGCTCATGATTCTCAGTTTTCGGGAGGTGGTCCAATGAACGTCGAATGCAGGAGAGACGAGGCCGTGATTCAGGATGCGGTCAGCGTTGAACAAGCCGAGGGCCTGCTGGAATGGTTTCTGGAAAAGCCCTCCGTCAAGGTCGATCTGGCGACCCTGCGGCTTGGGGGCGCCCCCGGCCCGGCGATGAAGAGCTCTGCCCAAGCGCGCGGATGCGGCTGGCCCCAGGACGCTGAACTGCGCGCTTGGCTTGAAAGCGCGTTGAAACCGGCACCGTAAGGAACGTCCATGGCATTGAAGATTCTTGTCGTCGATGACTCGCCCACCATGGTGCTGAGCCTGAAGACCACGCTGACCATGAACGGCTTTGAGGTGGAAACCGCGGGCAACGGCCAGGCGGCGCTGGACAAGCTGAATGCGGGCATCAAGCCCAATCTGATCCTCACCGACGTGAACATGCCGGTGATGGGGGGCCTGGAAATGATAGGGAAGGTCCGCGCCCTGCCCGGCTTCCGGTTCATTCCCATCCTGACGCTGACCACGGAAAGCGAAGCCGCCAAGCGCAACGAGGGAAAGCGCCTGGGGGCGACCGGCTGGCTGGTCAAGCCGGTGGCCGGCAACGACCTTGTGAAGGTCATCAAGCAGGTTCTGCCGGGAGCATAATGTGATGGCGACGGCGCCGCTGTTCGAGAATGCGAAACTCTTCTCCGATGCCGGCGGGCCGTATGCTGGCGAGGAAGACGAGGCCTCTTTCGATCGGACGCCGCGCCTGAGAAAGGCGCGCAACCGGCTGCTCGCTGAGACCGCCATCAGGCTCCTTTGCTTCCTGCTCTTCTATCTTTCCCTGTCCCACATGCTGGGGCCGGTTCTCGATCCCTACTGGAGGGGAACCGCGGGACTCTTGCTGCTGTTCAACGTTCTTCCGCTGCTGATCGGTCAATCGTGGGATTGGGCTCAGGCCAAGCGGGGTATTGCCGAACTGGGGATCGTGGGGACGCTGAACAAGGGCCAGTTGGCGAATGTGGCGGTGCGGCGCGGAGCGATGAGAGATGAGTTGAAAGACTCCAAGCCCTATATCGAAGTGATGCGCGAGCAAATCGGCGATTCGCTGGCCGAGTCCGAGCGCGAGGTCATGAAGGTGATCGAGCAGATCGGCCTGCTGATCGCCCAGTCGAACGAGCAGCGGGCGAACATCGCCCGGTCCATTCAGAGCGGCACGGAGTTGACCGCCAGCACCCACCTGCGGGTCGAAAGCAACAAGCAGATCATCGCCGCCATCGAGATGCAGTTGGAGGAGGAAACCAACGAGCTCAAGAGCAACTTCGGGCGCATCGAGAACCTGGCCAACGAGGTGCGCGCGCTGACGCCGTTGATCAAGATCATCACTTCGATCGCCCAGCAGACCAGCCTGCTGGCTTTGAACGCCGAGATCGAGGCGGCGCGGGCGGGCAGCGCGGGACGCGGCTTCTCCGTGGTTGCCTTTGAGGTGAGGAAGCTGTCGGTGCTGACCACCAAGGCCGCCGCCGACATTGCCGAGAAGATCAATGCAACCTGCAAGAAGGTGGACAGGGAAATGGCGGAGGCTCAGGCCAGTCTGGAGCAGCACGAGTCGGACGACGCCATGAGCCACCTGATCGTCGACCTGAGTGCGATGCAGAAGGACTTCTCGAAGAATGGCGAACTGCTTCTGGAGGTCATCACCGAAGTGGATTCGAGCTATGAGGAGAGCGTAAACCGGCTCTCCCAGGCGCTGGGGCACATTCAGTTCCAGGACGTGATGCGGCAGAGGATGGAGCATGTGCAAGAGGCGCTGGTGCAGATGCGCGACCACATGCAGTACATGTCCGAAATGGCCTTCGATTTCGTCTGGTCGGGGAAGTTCGACCCCACCTTCAAGCAAATCCTGGCCGCGCATCTGGATCGCTACCGGATGGCCAGCCAGACGCGCACCCACTTCGCCGTGGCCGGCGGCAAGTCAAACGGCGACCATAGCCGCCCGGCTATCGAGCTGTTCTAAAGCATTTTCACGGATAGGGCAAGGATATGGGTGGGCGGATTCAAGGTGCAAGTGCAACAGGAGGGATTTTAGCTGACCAGTGTTGAACGAAGTCGAAAGCTCCTTCAGGGAGGAACAGTTCCGCGGGGGCTTTCCATCCCAGAGTCTTTCTTGGTCGGGT
>Ga0326728_10002961_pt1 | contig 54795 bp, 43 predicted proteins | sample MB3enrmetagenome_FD_207602 | JGI IMG/M metagenome (GOLD analysis project Ga0326728, IMG submission 207602) | Lab enriched peat soil microbial communities from McLean, Ithaca, NY, United States - MB31MN | ecosystem: Environmental > Terrestrial > Soil > Wetlands > Peat | place: USA: New York... | reverse complement strand
TTCCGGCCTGTTCTACGCCGGGGGTTATCAAGTGGCGTACGGAGCCGTGAAGCACGGCGGAAAGAACTACATTCAAGTGGCGAAGGTCACATTCGAGATTGGAGTGAGCATCAGCTAGTATGGCCTACATATCTTCAAACGCGAACCGCTTCTACACGGCGCTGGAGAGCGCGTACGGAAGCGTAGCGACAATCACGGCGAGCAGCCGGATCCCGGCGGTGAAACTGACGGTGCGGAACCAGGCCGAGGCGACCAACCGGAAAGACAAGACGGGCAGCCGGACTTTCCCGGGCTTACCGGCCGGAGGGCGGCGGCGGACGGCTTTCGAGTTGCAGACGTACATGACAAGCTGGCAGAAATCGAGCGCCGCGGCCCCGGCGTACGGCCCGTTGTTTCAGGCGGCATTGGGCGCGGCGCCGCAATCGTTCGCCGGAGGGACGGTGGCTTCGGCGACCAGCGCGGGGCAACTGGCGTTCGCGGCAGCGCACGGACTGAGCGTGGGCCAGGGAGTGTCGGCGGGCGGAGAGCTGCGGTTTGTGGCGGCGATCATAGACACGGTCACGGTGCAATTGAACGCGCCCTTCACTGCGCCGCCGGCGATTGGCGCGGCGCTGGGAGCGGCGGTCACCTACACACCTTCGACGGAGCTGCCGAGCGCGAGCATCTACGACTATTGGGACCCGTCGACGGCAGTGCAGCGGTTCCTGTGCGGGGTGGCGGTGGACCAGTTGGAAATCCAGGTGAACGGCGATTTCCACGAATTCCGCTTCAGCGGGATGGCGCAGGACCTGGCGGACAGCAGCAGCTACACCAGCACAGTGGCGGACGCGCCTGGTTTTCCGACGGAGCCGGCGTTGCAGGCATTCGACTATTCCATCGTTCCCGGCAACCTGGGAGAAGCATGGCTGGGCAGCACGCCCAGGCAGTTCTTCACGATCACGAATGCCTCGCTGGTGCTGAAGAACAACCTGGACCTGCGGATCAACGAATTTGGATCGAGCCTGCCGCAGTGCATTTCGCCGGGACAGCGCACGGTCACGGCGGCAATCGATCTGTACAGTCAGGACGACACGGCGACGGCCAGCCTGTATCAGGCCGCCAGGCAGCAGTCGCCGGTGAGCGTGATGTTCCAACTGGGCGAGTTGGAGGGGCAGGTGATGGCAGTGTACATGAACAGCGTCATCCCGCAGGTGCCGGAGTTCAACGACGGCAAGAACCGGCTGCAATGGCAGTTCCGGCCGTCGCGGGCGCAGGGCACGGTGAACAACGAACTGGCAGTGGCATTCGGATAGCCATGACTTACGAAAGCGTTCGCGAAGTAGAGTCGGGACTCGCGCCGGGAGTGACCTACGTGGTGGCGCGAATGTCCTTCGGGCGGCGTCTGGAACTGATGCGGCGGGTTCGGGAGATGGCGGGGAAGAAGGAATTCCTGGACGCTGGAGAAGACGCCGACGGAAAAATGGACGGAGCGCTTTTGCAGGCGGAAATCGAGCGGCTGTACGTCGTCTGGGGCTTGCGGGAAGTTCGAGGGCTGACGGTGGACGGCGCGGCGGCGACTCCGGAGCGGCTGGCGGAGGCGGGACCGGAGAACCTGTTCCGGGAGGCTCTGGCGGCGGTGCGGGCGGAAACCGGGCTGAGCGCGGCGGAACGAAAAAACTGATGGTCGCCTTCCACTTTCAATTTTCAAACCAGGCCGGTTGGAAGTGCGACACATGCAGGAAATCCGGCCTGGAGAAGAGACGCCGGTGCGGCTGGCTGGGCGGCGGGCAGGAGGCCGGCGGAGCGCCGGTGTGGGCGAGGAACGACGTGGTGCTGCACGAGTGCCCGAGATCGCACATCACGGCGGAGAGCGAGTGCCTGGTGGAGGATTACCTGGTGCGGCGGCGGCTGGGGGGCTTGCAGTTTTCGGAGCTGACGGCGCGCCAGGCCGAAGCCTTCCTGATTCTTGAAAAGGCATTACTGACGGAGATGAAACATGGCCAACAAGACAGACGAGCGGCTGCTCGATAGCTTCCTGGAGGCGTCGGGGAGGCAGGCGGGCAGCCAGGACGATCTCCGGAGTGTCGCGGACGAACTCACCAGTGCGGTAGGGGAATCGACAGCGGCGGAGATGACGCCGGAGGCCGCGGGCGGGAGTTCGACGGCGGCCCAGGGGCAGGGGGACGGCGACCTGTACGGAGAATCGGGGACTTCGGTGGGGTCGAGCGTGCACAGCACCAGCCCATCGGAAACGGGAAGCAGCGGGGCTTCGTTCGGATCGATCGCCACCACGTTTCTGGAGAGCGGCATGGGGATTGTTCCGCTGGTCACCGGACTGCTCGGGCTGTTTGGCGGGGGATCGTCGGCGCCGCCAGTGCTGGAGAAGTACACCATGCCATCGTCGATCTCATTTGAGAGCGCCGACACGGGGAACGGCCTGAGCGCGTCGGATTTCGATCAGATGGGCACGCCGAGGCTGTACGCGGGCGCCGCGGATTCGCCGGACGCGACCAGCGGCGGGACGGCGGCGAGTTCGAGCGTGGCGGGACAAGGCGGCGGAACTTCCGGCAGCGGAGGCGCAGCGGCGTCGCCGCAGATCTCGGTAACGGTGCAGACCATGGATGCGCGGTCCTTTCTGGACAACAGCGACCAGATCGCGCAGGCGGTCCGGGGAGCGATGTTGAATCTGAGCTCGATTAACGACGTAGTCAACGAACTCTGAAAATGGCCACCTTTCCCAAATTGAAAACCAATGCCGTGGCGCAGTATCCGGCGACGCGGGCCTTGCGATATCAGAACCAGACGGTGCGGTTCGTGGATGGGACCGACCAGCGGTATCGGGACGCGAGCGGGCCGCTGCATCGCTGGATCATCCGGCTGAGCGAACTGGACGAGGGGGAACTGGCGGCCATGGAGGGATTCTTCCTGAGCAACGAAGGACAATTCGGAAGCTTCGTTTTCGTGGACCCGTGGGATGGCGCGTCGTACCCGAGTTGCAGCCTGGCGAGCGATGAACTGGATCTGACGGCCGTGGCCGAGATGCAGGGGCAAACGAGTTTGACGGTGGTCGAGAACCGGACATAGATATGTTTCCACAACTGCCGACGGGAGCGCTGAGCCAGTTTCCTCTGCGCAAGCGGCGCCTGGCGCGAACGGTGGTCAACACAATGGCCGACGGGCGGACGATCAAACTGCCGGACGTGGCGGCGCAGACCACGGAATGGCAACTGCAGTATACCGGACTGAGCGAGGCGGAACTGGCGACGCTCGAGCAGTTCTTCGCCTCGATGGAAGGCTCGTTGAACGGGTTCACGTTTCTCGATCCGAACGGGAACCTGCTGGCGTGGAGCGACGATCCTAGCCAGGTGGAATGGCAGAAGGCGTCCTTTCTGACGCTGACCGGCGGGATTGCCGACCCGGCCGGGGGAACGAGCGCGTGGCACGTGGCGAATTCGGGTGCGGGCGCGCAGAGTCTTTCGCAAACCCTCAATGTCCCGGCCGTGTATGTCTACTGCCTGAGCGTGTACGCGCGAGCGGCACAACCGGCGGCGATCACGCTACTACTGGGGAGCCTGCAAGCGGCGTGCGTGTTGGGAACGGGTTGGAACCGCTTCACGCTTACAGGCACTGGAGACGCGGAAGCGACCTCGGTCAGCTTCGGAATCGAACTGCCGGCGGAAGCCGCGATCGACATGTACGGGCCGCAGGTGGAACCCCAGGAATCGGCATCGGCGTACAAGAGCAGCACGACGGGCGGGGTTTACGAAAACGCCCACTTCCGAGACGACGTCTTCACCTACACTTCGACCGGCGTGAACCGGAATTCCACCACCGTGAACATTGTGTATGCAAACCATCTCTGAGCTCAAGGAACTGGCGGTCACCGATACGCCGATCATGGTGTTCGACTGCGCGCTGTCGAGCGGCGTGACGGAGCACTGGAGCACGCACGCGGTGACGGTCGGCACAACCAGCTATGCCGCGCGGGTGCTGGAGCACAGCGCATTCGACATCCAGACGGCTTCCGACCAGGGAGTCGACGGGAGTCCGAAGATCTCGCTGGTGCTGGCGAATGCCGACTCCCATTTCTCGGAAGTCGAGCGCGCCACGGGGTGGAAGGGCGCCAGTCTCACGGTTGGGTTTCTGTTCTACGATCTGCGGAACAACGTACCGCTGACGGACACGAGCGTGGTCTTCCAGGGGATCTGCAATCCGCCGGACCAGATCAAGGAGGCGACGTTCCGCCTGACGGCCGTCAACCGCATGAATCTGCAGCGGCTGATCCTGCCGGAAGTGCGGATTCAGCGGCGGTGTCCCTGGACATTCCCGGCGACGGCGGATCAGCGGGCGGAGGGCATGGATGGCGGGGCGGACGGCAAGTATTCGCTCTACTATCGCTGCGGCTACTCGCCCGACATCTCGGGAGGCGCGGGCAGTCTGAACGGCACAACGCCTTTCACGACGTGCGGCTACGTGCGGACGGATTGCCAGGCCAGGGGCATTCCGCAGCGGTTCGGCGGGCTGGAATATGTGCCGCCGGTAATCGCGGTTCGCGGGTACGGGAAAGACTGGTCCACGTCGGCGCTATCGGTGAACCAGGCCAGGTACAACGACTACGTGCCGATGATTTACGGCACGGCGTGGATCGAACCGCTGGTGGTATTCGCGCGGAACGACGGCAATCTGACGCGGATGGAAGCCCTGCTGAGTATCGGGCAGATTCAGGGCGTGCTGACGGTGCTGGTGGACGACGTGCAAATCCCGATGGGGGTTTCCGGCCAGAACATGACGGGCACGGGCTGGTACAACCTGATCACACCGGGCACGCGCGATGGGGCATACGACCCGAATTTCACAAACTCGGACGGGAGTCCGGCCGGGGACCCGTACGGAAGCATGGCGTACCTGGCGGTGGTGGTGCCCAACCAGTTGAACGACGGCAACTCACTGCCCAGCGTGCAAGTCCTGATGCAGGGGCTGATCGTTCCCACTTACGCAGCGGACGGGACGTATCTCTGCGACCAGTTCTCGAGCAATCCGGCGTGGATCCTGCTGGACGTGCTGCGGAGGAGCGGCTGGACGGCGGCCGAGATCGACCTGACGAGCTTCGCCGCGGCGGCAAGCTATTGCGACGAACAGATTCAATCGACGGACTTGAACGGCAACGCGATTACGATTTCGCGGTTTCAGTGCAACGTCGCGATCCAGAAGCGGAAGAGCGCGGGCGATGTGGTCCGCGGTGTGCGCAATGCGGCGCGCCTGTACCTCACTTACGGACCGGGCGGCGTGCTGCAGCTTCAGGTGGAAAACTCGCTGCCGCTGCAGCAGCCCACACTGAGCGCGTACACCAACAGCACCTCGTCGCTCGGCGGGGGATGGCCGGCTTACGAGTTTGGGGACGGCAGCAGCGGAGTTTCCGGGATCCTTCGCCAACAGAACGGAGCACCCAGCGTCACGATTTCGTCGCGCAGCATCGCCGACACGCCGAACTGCCTCACGATCGATTTCCAGGACGCGCTAAACAGCTACCAGCAGGACAGCTACACGGTGGTAGACCCGGACGATATCGCGCTGGCCGGACAACAGGTCACGGCAACTCTCATGGCGATCGGGCTTGCGAACTACGACCAGGCGGCCCGGATTCTGCAGTTCACGCTGGACAAGTCGGTTAGCGGAAACACCTACATCCAGTTCGACACCAGCATCAAAGCGTTCGGGATCAAGCCCGGCGACATAATTACAGTTACGTATTTGAATCTCGGGTTCAATCGCCAGCCTTTCCGGGTTCTGAAGCTTTCGCCGGCAACGAACTACCGCACCTGCACGATAACGGCACAGATCCACGACGACGCGTGGTACGCGGATTCCAACGGCCAGCCCACGTCGGCGCCGGGCGCGGCGCAACCGGGGAACGCCGGGGTGGGAGTGCCGCGGCCGCTCATCGGCAGCGTGGTCGATGCGAACGGCAACATGCAGTTCGGGGTCACCGAAACCGACTCCAGCGACAGCGACGGCGCGATAGAGACCACTCTTTCGGTCAGCTTCGTCGCGCCGGGCAACCAGAGCGCAGGATCGGGAACCGCGCCGCCCGGCGTGCCGCTGATCGGCCTGGTTCCGACGGTCGGCACGGGCGGGACGCTGGCGGGCGGCCAGACGCTGTACTATGCGATTTCGGCGGTGGACAGCGCGGGGGATGAGAGCGCGCTCTCCTTCGTGGTTCAGGTGGTGATTCCCCAGGACGATAACTGCGTAACACTGACGGGACTGAGCTTTGCCGCCGGTACCAACGCATTTCAGGTATACCGCGGAACGACTCCGGCGAACCTGCTGCGAATCGCATCGAACCAGGCGGTTGCCGGCACGTTCACCGACGGCGGCCTGAGCGACCAACTGATCTCGCCGCCCGACGTCAACTTCGACCATGCCAATTTTTACTGGCGCATGGAACAGGTGCCGGAGAGCGGCGTGACGATCCACTCGCCCACCACAGCCGGCAACGGAACCCTGCAGATGACCGTGAACGCCTATCGCGGGATGACGGCACGGATCACGAGGGGATTGGGCGCCGGACAGGAACGAACCATCGCGGCCAACGATGCGACCAGCGTGACGGTGTCGCCGGCGTGGACCGTGGAGCCGGACGCGACCAGCTTCTTCGCGGTGGCCGAAGCGGGCTGGCACTTCGCGGCCTTGACGAAGAGCAGCCCGGTGCAGTTCGTGGTTCCGAACCTGGCGGGCGAGGTGGTACAGATCACCGGCCTTGCGGCGAACGTCAACGACGTGGAATGCGCAGCGGCGCTTTCGCTGGTGACGCGGTGGCAGATCGGCGGGTCGGGGACCTCGGATGCCGATGTCCCGGGGGTTCCATTCTTCGGATTGAGCCCTGGCCCGAGCGAGGGGACGGTGCTGCTGAGCGGCGTGTCGTTCGCGGATCTCACGAACACGCTGACGGTGTCCTCGGCCACGCTTACGGTGTACTACTGGGACGAGCTTCAGGGGGCGCCAACCACGGCGCTGGCCAGTGCGCTGGGGAGCGCGGACACTTCGCTGAGCCTCAACACACCCGGAACGGGCGTAGCGGGGACGATTCTGCAAATTGAAACCGAGTTAATGCAGATCACGGCGACAGCCGGCGGAGGCATGCACTACACTGTCCAGCGGGGCGTCCAGGGGAGCCAGGCGGTTGCGCACGGACTCGGCACACCGGTCTACCACCTGGCGGCCAGAACCGTGATCGCGCCATTTCCCGACGGCTTCTTCGGCAGCCCCTACTGCGGAAGCTGGAATTACCCAATTCTAATGCCTGACGTGCGTGTGGCAAGCGGTCAGCTCTTCGTCACTAACTCAAGAGGAAACAGCCCGACGGCCACCGCGCTTCTGACCCGTACAACGGACAGCGGTTTGAGGACGCTTTCCGGCGGGCAGTACTCGATTCAAGTGGATGGGTTTCTGGCGGTCGATCAATCGGTGGCGCCGGCGCTGGTTGTGGATACGGCGCGCTCGGTGAGGGACGTGTTCGCCGTTTTGGGCACGGCGGCCGACGCTCCGGTGCAACTCCAACTCAACGTCAACGGGACGACGTATTGCCAGGTGACGTTTTCGACCGGCGCGACCCTGTCGAGCACGGTGGACGGCGGTACCCTTCCTCCACTGGCGGCCGGCGCGCAACTTACCCTTTCGGTGCTGACGGTGGGGCAGGTGCTTCCCGGAGCCGATCTAACCCTCCTGATTCGACTCTAATGAGCGAAGCACTTACCAAGTTGAGTCCGCACCGGGACTTGCAATGCTACTTTCTCGAGCCCTCCGCAATTGCAGCCCTCAGCCAGACCAGCGCAACCGGGTTCACAGTGTCGGGCTGTTGGCGGGAGCAGTTCGATTGGGCGGTCATCGAATGGAACCGCGACAACGTCTTCGAGCACCCCACCTTGCGGAACCTGCCGGACGGCAACCTCAGCGGAATACAGTTGAGTTACCAGGAAACTCGAACCAATTGTATTCCGATGGATTCGACTCTGTACCCCACGGTGGATTGGCCCTACTTGAGAGTTTGGGCCGAGTCGGGGGGAACGGAGACAATTTACCGGGTGAACCTGGCAAGCCACGCCACGCCGTCCGGCAGTTACACCCCCGCCACCGCCCAGATGCAATTGCAGGGCGCGCCGTCTGCCGGCGATTACATTCAACTTGCCTGGCTGGATCAGCACTTCTACTACGTGATCACGAGCGTCGACACGCTGGCCACCGCCGCATCCAATCTGGCAGCCATCATTACCGCAAACCAACTTGCCGGACAAGTTACGGCAACCGCCACTGACACGGCGATCACGCTGACGTACCTGGGCCAGCCGGGTTCCAATGGCAATCGCGTCGGGGTGTACGGGACGGTGAGCGGGGCCGGAACGCAGTCGTGGACACCGGCATGGACGACTTTCAGCGGTGGCGTTTCGCCGGCAACGTGGCAGATCGACCTGGATTTCAGCCGCCTGGTAGACATCAACGGCGTCACGATTCCAACCGGCGCCGTACGAAAGCTGCGCTGGACGTATTCGGCGGACCTGCAACCGGGGAGTTTCGTCAGAAGTGAATTCTCGGTGGCCATCACCCAGTGGGTGGTCACCGGGACAAATCTGCAGTACAGCGTTGCGGGGCCGGGAAGCCGGAGGATCGAGGACGGCTCGTACGCGGTTTCGTATCAAGGGTCTTGGACAAGCGGGATCGGGAATTACTCCGGCGGATCGATCCACTGGACGACGAACCCGGGATCGTCCCTCACCTGCTCGTATTCGGCGCAGGCGCAGCACTCATTGTATCTGGGCACGAGGTGCCTGGACGGCGGCGCGCAGGTTACGGTGCAGGTGGATGGCAGTGCGGCGGTTTCCGTCAGCCTGGAACTGGCCGGCGAGGACGTGTTGACGAGGGTTCCTTTAGGGACGCAGTCCGGCGGGGTTGCCCACAATGTCACCGTGACGCACACCGGCGGGACGGGTACGAGTTTCTATTTCGACTTCCTCGAAATCGCATTCCCAGCAACCGATCTGCCCGTGTTCGCGACCGTGCCGTCGACCAGCCTGGCCACCGATTGGGACACAAATCACTCGCTGGCGCTGGCGCCTGAACGGACAGCCTGGTTGATTCAGACTCTCGGTTTTCGCGACAGGGTGAATCACTACGCGGGAGCGCTGTGGTTTTACGAATTGTGCGGGAGCGGCCAGCAATACGCGTCGGCGACGATTACCTTCACGGGCACGCCGCAATTCGCCCCGGGAGCGATCACGGAGTTGTATCTCGGGCCGACAGTCATTCAGCACACCAACCTGCTCGGGGACACCGCCGCGTCCATCGCGGTGTGCCTGGCGCTGCTGGTGAATGCCGGGTCTACGGGTGTATGGGCGTCCGCCAATGGCGGGACATTGACCATAACTTCGCGCTCCGTTGGCTCCCAGGGAAACAGCCTCACCATCTCCGTTCAGACTAACAGCCAGGTCTTCACCGGACAGGCGAGTGGCGCGACGCTGACCGGTGGCGCCGACGGAAAGTGGGTGACCGATCCGACCGCCGCACCCAGGTTGAACCGCGCAGCCCGCGATTGGAGCTCGAGCTTCTTCGCCGCGCTGCAGGGTTATGGCATCGAGGTTACGACGTCGTTCAGCATGGAGTTAGGCAACGGCGACGATACCCCGGCCGCAGGCATCGCCCAGAGGTATCCCGACGCCGATCCCGTGTGGGTGAGCACGCCCGCGCTGCAGACCAATTTCTCGCCGCAAAGCACCGCCTTCTGGCAGCAGGTTTACGCGGACATGGCCGCCATCATGAACGGCGCCGGCCTGACGCCCTACCTGCAGTTCGGCGAGGTCCAGTGGTGGTATTTCGCGGATGCCTCGGGGATGCCATTTTACGACAGTTACACCACCGCTTCCTTCCAGCAAGCCTACGGGCGGCCAATGGCGGTGATCGCGAGTCAGAATGCCGACCCCGGCAGCCTGGCGGACGAGTGTGCCTTCCTGTCGCAACTTATCGGCGCCTTCACAACCACCATCATGGCTTTCGTGCGCCAAACGCAGCCGGCTACGCGGTTCGAGGTCCTCTACCCGCCGGACGTGAACGGCACGGCATTGGATCAACTGGTGAATTTTCCGCGGTCGGCCTGGACTCCGGCGAATCTGGCGTGTTTGAAGACCGAGAACTTCACTTACACCGGCGACCGGAATCTGGACCAGGCGCGCCAATCGATCGATCTGCCGATGCAACTCGGATTCCCCCCGGCCCAGGCCAGCCACCTGACGGGAATCGGCGACTACACCACCCCGTGGGCGAAGGAGCGGCGGTTGGCGATCGCGGCCGGCGTCGAATCGGTGGTGCTGTTCGCTCTCGACCAGTTCTGCCTGATCGGCTATGGGCTGCCGCTCGATCCCGGGCCGCGGATCGCACGGTTTCAGGGCGCCTGAACTGCGCCTGGCCGATCCTCTATCAAGCCCGCCTCCAAGGCGAGATACCCGCACCCCACCACCACCAGGAACATGGTGAGGAACTCGCTGTCCCCCAGATTGTACTCAACCATTCCATCCACCATGGTCGCCAGCACGATGGCGATGCCTCCGTGCAGAAGGAATCTGCGCGTACTTCGTCCGGGAGGCAGCCGGCCGAGGCCGCGCCGGAAATCCACCGCCGCCTGCACCAGCACCCAAATCATCATCAACGCCGTGGGAATGCCGCGATCGGCTCCGTACTGCAGGTAGACGTTGTGGACGTGCTGATAGTAACCTTCCGGAAGCGGCCTGGGAATGTCGGCTGGAATGTACTCCTGAAAGTGGAATTTCGGGCCGTCCGGGCCGAGTCCCAGAAGGGGGTGGCGTTCGATCATCTGGATCCCCGTGCGCCACACGATAACCCGAAACGTGTTCGAGTCCTCGCGTTCCGGCCGCGCGATCGATCTGACGCGATCCCCGACCACCGGCGTAAGCAACAGGGCCGCCACAACCACCGGCGCCAGCAGAATCAGCTTCGGCCGCCAGAACCACACCAGGTACAGCCCGCCGATAAGCGTGGCGAACCAGACCCCGCGGGTTTCGGCGAGAACCAGCGCCATCCCCAGCAGCGCCGCGCACAACACCCAGATCCACAGGCGTTTGCGCGCCGCCGGACCGAAGAACAGGAACGCCCCCAGCATCAGCAGAATGAACATCTCCTCTTCCGAGTAAGTGTTCCAGTGGCTCATGAAGCCGGTGATCCGTTCCGTCGTGTAATACGGCCGGAAGCTGACGCCCGCCTGGCGCGCCTGTTCGAACTTGTAGACGAACTGCGCGGCCCCCAGCAGCGCGGCCGCGGCGCCCAGCACCGCCCACGTCAGGAAAACCCAGCGCACCACCACGCCATTGCGCAGGCACGAGTAAACCGCCAGCAGCACCAGGAACACCAGGAATTTCCTGATCTGGGGCAACCCGTGCACGATCTCTCCCGAGAAGGCCAGCGAGATCAGCGTCCCCAGCATGAACAGAGCCAGCGGAAGCTTGATGCGCGGCAGGCGCAGCGGCGCGCCCGACAACAACAGGGCCGCCACCGCGGGCCACAGCATCAAGGTCTGTGAAACCCAGATGCTCAAAACGATGGAGACGGCCGCGCCGTATGTCAGCCATACCGCCGCCCGCGTCAGTCTGGCCTCCCGTGAACTGGCTCCCGGCCGGACATCCACGAAATTCGGCCACGTCATCGTGCAGCTCCGTGCCGCTCTACACCATCCCCAGCCGGCAAGTCAATCTCCATCCCAAAACGAAGTCGTATGATACCAGACACGCGGAATCGCCCGCGCCGACTCGCCGGGGGCGCCTGACCGTTCTAGGGACTGCGGCCGGGCACCGTGCTGTGGGCCTCTGACGCGGCCAAACTTCGCCGAGCCGTGGTTTCTAGCCCTCCCCACCGGCGTCCAGCCGCTATTTGAAACCAGCCCTCACTGCAGGGTGACCACCGGGCCGGCCGGTGTCTTCACTCCGTTGACGGTGGCCACCAGCGCCTGGTCGCCGCTGCCGGCGCCCGCCGGCACCGTCAGATTGATCTGGTACAGCCCGGCTTCGACGATTCCCGAAAACCCGACATTCGCTGGAACGCCGCCGATCGTAACCGTCACCGGGTTGGTTGTGGGCGCTACGCCGCTGAACGGCCTTCCCGCCGACGCGTTCGGATTCGTCGGGCCAAACCCGACCCCGTACAGTACCAGCGTCTCGCCCGCCTGCACCGGCCGCGTATAGAAATAGAATGCGCCGGTTGGGCCGGCCAGGTCGTAGGTTCCTCCGCCGTAAGCGCCCGTGCCGTTGGCCGTCATGATTTCGCCGGTCACGTGCTTCCCGTCGCCGAGCAGGCAGAACGAGGGGCCGTACGCCGCCAGCGTTACCGTGGACGAGGCCGTTCCCCAATCCGTGTTGACCACTACGCTCACCGGGCCGGTCGCCGTGTCATCGGGCGCTTGCAGGTTGATCTGGGACGGACCGGCATACCAGAGGTAGCCCAGTTTGCCGTCGATGGCCACGGACGTGCCGCCTAGAGACGTTGGGAAGTCGCCGTTCCAAAGGGAGGTCCCGTTCGCCAGGTTGGTTCCGTAGATGGAGATCCAGGAACCGGGTTGAATCACGGAGACGTTGCCATAGATGGGGACGACCCCGCCGGGAAAAATGGCGGGCAGCGTCCCAGGCGTCAGCAGACGGACGCGGCTGTTGTTGGTATCGGCGATGTATACGTTGCCGGCGGAGTCCACAGCGACGCCGTCAAGGGCCGCGTTAAACGTCGCGCTGCCGGCCGGGCCACCGTCTCCGCTGAAGCCGGCCGTTCCGTTTCCGGCCACGGTGGCGATCACCCCGTTCGAAACCTTGCGGACGCGGTTGCCGTCGGTAATGTACAGATCGCCGGCTGAGTCCACGGCAACGCCGAAGGGACCGGACAACTGGGCGCTGGTAGCGGGGCCGTTGTCTCCGCTGAAACCGGCCGTTCCGTTTCCGGCCACCGTGGTGATCGCGCCGTTCGAAACCTTGCGGATGCGGTAGTTGTAGCTGTCGGCGATGTACAGGTTTCCGTCGGAGTCCACGGCAACGCCCCAGGGACGATTCAACTGGGCGCTGGTGGCCGGGCCGCTGTCGCCGTTGAAGCCTTGCACTCCGGTTCCGGCCACCGTGGTGATCACCCCGCCCGAGACTTTTCGGATGCGGCTGCCGTCCCACTCCGAGATGTACAGATTGCCGGCGGAGTCCACCGCGATGCCACTGGGATCTAGTATTCTGGCGCTCGTGGGCGGGCCGCCGTCTCCGCTGTCAGGGGCCGTTCCGTTCCCCGCCACGGTAGTGATCACGCCATTCGAAACCTTGCGGACGCGGCTCTCCCCGTCGGCGATGTACAGATTGCCGACGGAGTCCACTGCGATGCCATTGGGCACCCACAACTGAGCGCTGGTGGCCGGGCCACCGTCTCCGGTGAAGCCCGATCCGTCTGCCTGTGAGACCACTCCGCTGTAAGAGGACGTTCCGTTTCCGGCCACCGTCGCGATCACCCCTTTGGAGACCTTGCGGACGGTGCCGCTGACCTGGTCGGCGATGTACAGGTTGGCAGCGGAGTCCACGGCAACGGCAAGCGGATGGCCCAACTGGGCGCTGGTTGCGGGGCCGCCGTCTCCGCTGAGAGCGTCCGTTCCGTTTCCGGCCACGGTCGTGATCGCCCCATTCGAGACTTTGCGGATGCGGACGGTGTCGGGGTCGGCGATATACAGGTTTCCGGCGGAGTCCACGGCAACGCCCCAAGGCTGATTCATCTGGGCGCTGGTTGCGGCGCCCCCGTCTCCGCTGAAGCCTGGCGTATCGCAGATTCCGGCCACGGTTGTGAGCAGGCCGTTTGAAACCTCGACGACGCGGCTGTCGCCCGTGTCGGTGACGTACATGTTTCCGGCGGAGTCCACTGCCACGCCGGAGGGACTCCACAATCGACCGTGAGTGGCCGGGCCCGTTTCGCAAGAACCGCCCGCTCCGCCGCCCGCTGCAAAGTTGATCACCCCGTTCGAGACGCTGAGAACGGCCGCGTAGCCCTGATCCGCGATGTACAGGTTGCCGGCGGAGTCCACGGCGAGGGCGACCGGCTGTCCCAACCCGGAGCTAGTGGCCGGGTTACCCCACGGGTAGAGCTGGCCGCCGCCCGCCACGGTAGTGATCACCCCGTTTGCGACCTTGCGGACCATCCCGTTGCCGGTGTCGGCGATGTAAAGGTTACCGGCCGAGTCCACGGCGACCCCGTAAGGGGAGTACAACTCGGCGCTAGTGGCCGGGCCGTTGTCGCCAATGCGGCCTTGCGTGCCGTTCCCCGCCACGGTGGCGATCACCCCACCCGAGACTTTGCGAATGACGTTGTTGCCCTCGTCCGCGATGTACACGTTGCCGGCGGAATCCACGGCCACCCCGCTGGGGCCGTTCAACCGGGCGCTGGTAGCCGGGCCGTTATCGCCGCTGTAACCTGGCGTCCCGCTTCCCGCCACCAGAGTCAGGATTCCCGTTACCGCGTCCAATCGCAGGACGTCGTTGCCGTTCGTGAAATAGACATTGCCGGCCTTATCGAGCGCAACCGCTTGCGGGTTATACAGGCTGGCTGACGTCCCCGGTATGTTCACCGGCAGCCCGCCGCCGGCGAATGTGGAGATGGTGTAGGTCTGTCCGGACCCAGTCCAGGACGCGGCGAAAGCGAAGAGAACGGCGGCCAGCGTACGCGGCATGATCGTGCCCTACTTTCCCGGTTTGAATTCCAGGATATCGAGTATAACACCCGTATGTTTAGTCAGGCTCCCGCCGCTCACTCTCCCCGCGGGGCGGACATCGCATTCGGGCCGCGTCCAAGGTATGCTGGACGTTTATGCCCATTCTGCAAGTAATCGTCCTGGCGATCGTCCAAGGCCTGACCGAGTTCCTGCCCATCAGCAGCACCGCGCATCTCTACCTCACTTCCAAGGTTCTCGGCTGGGATGACGGTGGTCTGACTTTCGACATCGTCCTCCACATCGGAACCCTGCTGGCCGTGCTGATCTACTTCTTCCGCGACTGGATGCAGATTCTGGCGCAGGGCTTCGGGATCCGCCACGGCCGCGACGAAGAGCTGAAGCACAACCACATGTTGCTCTGGCTGCTGGCCATCGGCACCATCCCCGTCGGCATCGCGGGCCTGCTATTCGGCAAACAGGCGGAAACCGTGTGGCGCAGCCCGTATGTCATCGGCGTCATGCTGATCGCGGTCGGCATCCTGATGGCCTACGCCGAAAAAATCGGGCAGCGGGTTCGCGATCTCTCCTCTTTGAACCTGCCGGACGCGCTGGGAATCGGCGCGGCGCAGGCTCTGGCGGTGGTCCCCGGCACCTCGCGAAGCGGCATCACCATCAGCGCCGGGCTGTTCCGCAACCTGACCCGGGAAGCCGCCGCGCGCTTCTCGTTCCTGCTCTCCACGCCCGCCATCGCTCTCGCCGCCGCCAAGGCGCTGTACGAACTGCACAAGCACGGCGGCATGCATGCCCTCCTCGGAACCAACGTCCTGGTGGGCGTCTCCGTCAGCGCCGTGACCGGTTGCGCCGTCATCGCCTGGTTTCTGCGTTATCTGCGTCGCAGTAGTTTGCGGCCGTTCGTGTACTATCGCATAATTTTTGGCATAATGGTAATTGCTCTGGCTTTCATCCGCCGGCCAGCGTGATGAAGCTACTATCGCCCACGCAGCACCGCAGGCTCAACGAAGTCACGGGATTCCTGCTTCTCTCGTTCGGTGTCGCAACCCTCCTGAGCCTGGTCACCTACCACGCCCAGGATCCCTCGTGGGATACCGCCTCGGAAGCCCGCCCGCTCAATCTCATCGGCTACCCTGGGTCGTATCTCGCCGATCTGTTCCTCCAGGGCCTCGGCGTGGCGGCCTTCGTTCTTCCTCTGCTCACCTTCGTCCTGGCCTGGAAGTGGATCCGTTCGGAGCCGCTCCAGGCCGGGCTGGCGAAGATCGTCGGCGCCATCCTCCTCACCGCCAGCCTGTGCACCGCGCTCTCCTTCGTGCCCATCCGGATCATGGGCGGGACGGTGCGCATCGGCGGCATGGCCGGCTATGCCATGGCGGCTTCCCTGGTCGGCGCCCTCAACGTGGCCGGCGCCCTGGTGGCCACCGTAACCGCGCTGGTGCTGTCCGTGTACCTGGTGTCGTCGTTCACTCTGGATCGCCTTGGAGCCTGGCTTGCGACTCCCGCGGCATGGCTGGCCAGGCGCCGCCAGGCGTGGCGCGACTGGCGCGAGAAGAGGCGCGCCAAAGCCTTGGATCGCTCCCGCGAGCGCGCCCGGGTGCGCCGCGAAAAGGCTGAAGCCAGGCGGGAGCGCCAGAGGATCCAGCGCGAGGCCGCTGCCGCAGCCGCCGCGCCGGCTACCTTGTTCGCTGCGGAACCGGCTCCCGAACCCGCTCCAGTGGCGGCTCCCGAAGGCCCCGCGGATCCCGTCGCCGGCCCTCCCCCATGGGAAGTCGCCGAGCCTGAGCCTCAGTCCGAGCCCGAGCCCGAACCCGAACCAGCCAATCCCGCCGCCTCCGCCGAGCCCGCCGCCGAAGAACCGCCCGCGCCGGAGACCATCCCCATCTGTCCCGTGGAAGATCTCCCGCCCGTGCCTCCGCCCATGCCGGTTGCCTCCGCCTGGGCCGCCGTGGCCGAACCGCGCCCCGCCGGCCGCCCCCGCACATTCTACCGGCTGCCTCCCACCGATCTGCTCAACGAGGTCCCCGGGCGCACCGCCTACGACGAGCAGGAGCTCAAGGACACAGCCGCCCGCATCAAGTCCAAGTTCGACGAGTTCAATGTCTTCGGCAACGTGGTGCAGATCAACCCCGGCCCGGTGGTGACCACCTTCGAGTTCAAACCCGAAGCCGGCATCAAGTACAGCCGCATCACCAACCTCACCGAAGACCTGTGCCTCGGGCTGCAGGCCGAATCCATCCTCATCGAACGCATCCCCGGCAAGCCGACGGTCGGCATCGAGGTCCCCAACACGCGCCGCGAACTCATCGGCCTGCGCCAGATGCTCGAGTCCGAAGAGTTCGCCCAGTCCCGCTCGCACCTCACCATCCCGCTCGGCAAGGACATCAACGGCCGCATCCGCGTGGCCTCGCTCGAAGCCATGCCCCACCTGCTCATCGCCGGTTCCACCGGTTCGGGCAAGAGCGTCATGATCAATTCCATGATCATGTCGATCCTCTACAAGGCCACGCCCGACGAGGTGCGCCTGATCATGGTGGATCCCAAGCGCGTGGAGCTGGGCATGTACGAGGACATCCCCCACCTTCTCACGCCCGTCATCATCGACCCCAAGAAGGCCACCAACGCGCTGCGCAACGCCGTGCTCGAAATGGAGCGGCGCCTGCGTCTGTTGGCCGAGTGGGGCGTCCGCAACATCGACCAGTACAACAGGAAGGTCCGCAAGACGATGGACGAGCCGCGCGACCTTTTCGCCGAACAGGAAGCCACCCGCGAGGATTGGAAGCTCCTGCCCTACATCCTGATCCTCATCGACGAGCTGGCCGACCTCATGATGATCGAGGGCCGCAACGTGGAAGAGAGCGTCACGCGCCTGGCGCAGATGGCCCGCGCCGTCGGCATGCACCTGGTGCTGGCCACCCAGCGTCCCAGCGTCGACGTGATCACCGGCCTCATCAAGGCCAACTTCCCGGCGCGCATCAGCTTCCGCGTGGCCACCCGCGTGGACTCCCGCACCATCCTCGACGTGATGGGCGCCGAGCACCTGCTGGGCAAGGGCGACATGCTGTTCCTGCCCCCCGGGTCGTCGCGCCTCACCCGCCTGCACGGCGCCTTCGTCACCGAAACCGAGATCAACCGGGTCACCGGTTTCTGGAAGGCCCAGGCGAAGCCCGAGTACGATCAGTCGTTCCTCATCGCTCCGCCCGCCGAAGACTCGGTCGACGTCGAAGAATCCGCCTCCGAGGATCAGGATCCCTTGTACGAGGAGGCCGTCCGCGTGGTGCTGCAGATGGGCAAGGCCTCCACGTCCACCCTGCAACGCCACCTTCGCCTGGGCTACGGCCGCGCCGCCCGCATTCTCGACATGATGCAGCGCGACGGCATCATCGGCCCCCCCGACGGCAGCAAGCCGCGGGAGGTGCTCAAGCGGCCCGACTGGTTGACGGAAGTGAGCCATCAGCCCTAAACCTCCTGGCGCCACGGGCCGGAGCCAGCGCCTGAACGCCCAGGTGCTACACTCAGAGGAAAGCCATTATGACCGCAAAGGAAAAGGAACAGAAGAAGCCTGTGCCCCCGCTCGGGACATGGGTCCCGGCCGTCGCTCTGGGCTGGCTAATCCCCGGGGGCGGACACTTCCTGCTCAAGCGGCCGGGACGCGGGGTTCTGCTGCTGCTCGCCATCACCGGCATGTTCGTGTGCGGGCTGATGATGCGCGGCTACATGTTTCAGCCGCAAACCGGCGATCTGCTGACCACCCTCATCAATACCGGCGGGTTCATTGGCGATCTCTGCGGCGGACTCCTCTACCTCATGACCGTCGCTTTCGGCTACGGCCAGGTGGACACGCCCGGACACGTTCACGACTACGGCACCAAGTTCCTGGTGACCGCCGGCCTGCTCAACCTGCTGGCCATGGTGGACGCCTTCGAGATCGCCGCCGGGAGGAAGAACTGATGTTGAAGATGAATCTCTCCCACTTCGAGGCCGCTTTTCTGTTCGCCCTGTTCACCTCCGTGGTGCTGGGCGTGGTGACCCGCAATAACGATCGCGACCGCCTGCACTATGGCATCTATACCTTCGTGTGTTTCGCCGTGGCGCTCTTCGGCCTGGGCTGGCTGATGTACCTCGGCCACCGGTAAAACCGCCACGCGTGGCGGTTTTGTTCTACACAAGTCAAATAGAATCAGTTGCCTACGAGAAGGGAGACCGCCACGCGCGTGGCGGTTTCCGCCGCCCCTGCCTACTTCGAGCTATACGTCACGTTCACCGTGGTCGGACTGGCACCCACAATCGTCACCGCAATCGTGTGGTGCGTGCCCGGGTCGTTGAGCTTCACCACCGTGCCGAACCCCGAAGCCACGGTCGCTTCCACCTGCATGTTCATCTCGTGGGCCTTGCCTTCGTAAAAGGCTTGAACCCTCTCGGCCGGATCCGGCGTGGTAAAGGCGAAGGTGCCCGCGTCCCCGTCCGAGCCCGAAGAAGTCACCGCAAACCCCCCGGTCTTGGTCGTGGCCCCGGGGTAGGCCGGCACCCAGGAGGGCAGCTTGGCCGCGGCATTCCCGCTGAAATCGAGCGAGGTGGTCTTGCCGTTCTCCTGAACGCTCATCTTGAAGTGGCCGTTCTTGACGTCGTCGAAGGTAAGCGTGTCCACTTTGCCGGTCTTCTTGTCCCGCACCGTGATGGTGCCGGCGCGGTCGTCCGTGCTCAGCACCTGGATGTCGGGATTGGACATGGCGGCCATCTTCGAGATCGCCAGGCCCGGATTGTTCTTCATCAGGTCGGCATCGAAGCCCGCCTGCTTGGCCTTGTGCACCACGAAGAACACGCCCAGCACCAGGGTCAAAATGATGAGCAGCACCACCCCGCCCACAATGGCGAGTATCCACACCACCGGGCTGGTCTTCTTCGTCCCCGGAGCCATGCCCACGGGCTGGCCTTGGTACGGCTGCGCCTGATAAGGTTGCGCCTGATAGGGCTGCGCTTGATAGGCCTGCGCCTGCGGCGGAGGCGGCGGCGGAGCCTGCGGCGGGGCCTGAGGCGGAGCCTGATAGGCAGCCTGTGGTTGAGGCGGTGCTTGGGGTGGCGGAGGCTGCTGTGCCGCCGCCTGACTGGGCGCGCTCGCCGGCGCTCCACATCGTCCACAAAACGCGCCCGTCACCTGGGCGCCGCATGCTGAACAAAATGCCATGAATCCTCCTTGGGGTTTTTCTACTCTACGCCAGATCTCGTTCCGGCGCAACGGAGGGGAACGCTTTGGTACGAAGCCGCACCAACCGCCGGCCTACCGCAGCCGCAATACCGTCGAGTTGTAAATCAGTTCCAGCGACTTGATGGAGGACGTCTTGCCCGTAAACGCGAAGTACAGAAACCCGCTGACCGGCCACTTCTGGGGCCCCAGCGGCAGCGCCGTCTCCACCACCAGGGCGCCCGCCGTCGGCCGCGGCCGCGCCTCCACGCCGTTGGGATCGTCCCTGGGCGCCGGCGGAGCGTTCGGCCCTGGAGCATTCGGGTCGGTGCTCCCCGGAATGCTCGAATGCGGCGGCCTGCCGACGATCACCTGCCCGTTGCCCAAGCCTCCCACCATCTCCACGTGCGAGCCATTGTGCCACTCCGGGTGCGTCAGCGACGCCGCCACCGCGCTCGGCGCCTGCGCCCCGAGCCCCGGTTTCCTGCCGTTGACCACCAGCCAGAAGGCCGCCGCATTCACCTCGACGGTCTGCCCCTTGGCGGGAAACAGGGCCACCTCCACCACCAGGTAGTCCTTGGCCAGGTACATCTCCTCGCCGCCGGAGAAGCTGTGGACCATGTACTCCGCGCCGATCCCCGTCCCGCCGTCCTGGGCGTGGACCGGGTATTCCTCCGGCGAGCCCTTCGGCTTAGTGCCCGCCTGCCCGAAAGCCACCCCTACAGCGAGAAGTGCCAGCCAGATATTCCGCACCAACCCAATCATAGCGCTGTGCCCGGCACCCAGCGGCCACTTCAGCGCCGTTTTTGTGGGTTGTCAACCTGCGGCCCCGCCCAGGGGGCACCCGCAATCGGCCCGGTGAGCGAAGCTCGCCCAGTGGCTTGAGTAACCCCGCCCAATCCGGTCCCGGCTCGCTGCTCTCCTGGCACCGTTCAGGGCTCGCGCCGCTCGGGACCCAGAGGATACCCCGCTCGCGGTTCCCGTACTGGCTTTCACCAAGCCTTCCGACCCCAGCTTGTCAACCCCCTGCCGCGCCCCGCCCACCGCCTCCACCCCCGAATCTGGCGTTACACTGTGGCTTGGCATCCCAAACCCAAGGAGTTCCGGCATGACTCGACGCGATTATCTCGAACTGATGGCCGCCGCGGCCGCCGCCTCAGCCCTGGCCACGCCCGCATCCGCCGCCGGCGGCGACGCCGACCGCACCCAGCGCATGAAGTGGTGGCACGAAGCCCGCTTCGGAATGTTCATCCACTGGGGCCTTTACAGCGTCCTCGGACGCCACGAATGGGCCATGGAGACCGAAGGCATCCCGGTCGCCGAATACGAGCGGATCGCGCTCCGCTTCAAGCCCCGGCCCAACGCCGCCCGCGATTGGGCGCGCCTGGCCAAACAGACCGGACAGAAGTACATGGTGATGACCACCAAGCATCACGAAGGCTTCTGCCACTTCGACACCAAGCTTACCGATTACTGCGCCCCCAAACAGGGCCCCGGCCGCGACCTGGTGCGCGAGTTCGTCGACGCCGTCCGCGCCGAAGGCCTGCGCGTGGGCTTCTACTATTCCCTCATGGACTGGCACCATCCCGACGGCGCGCGCTGCGCCACGGACGAGCCCGCCCGCCGCCGCTTCGTCGATTACATCCACGGCCAGATCCGCGAGTTACTCACCAATTACGGCAAGATAGACGTCCTGTGGTACGACGTCGCCTGGCCGCTCGACGCCAAAGGCTGGGAGTCGGACAAGATGAACGAGATGGTGTTCCAGCTTCAGCCCGAGATCGTCGTCAACAACCGCAACCAGTTGCCCGGCGACTTCGCCACCCCTGAGCAGCGCATACAGGCCGGCGACCGCGCCTGGGAATCCTGCATGACCCTCAACGACAGTTGGGGTTACAACCGCGGCGACGACAACTGGAAGCCGCCCAAGACCGTGATCCGCAATCTGGTTACCTGCGCCCACGACACCGGCAACTACCTGCTGAACATCGGCCCCCGCGCCGATGGCTCCATCCCCGAGGAATCCGTGCGCATCTTCACCTCCACCGGTAAGTGGATGGAGCGCAACGGAGCGGCCATTTACCAGTCGGAGAAATGCCAGCCCAGCCATTCCAATTACGCCGGCTTCACCCGCAAGGGCAATACCTTATATATGCATGTCTATTACTGGCCGGGCGACACCGTGTCCATAGGCGGCCTGCGCAACAAAGTCAAATCCGTCCGCCTGTTTGTCTCCGGCCAGGAAGTCAAGTTCGACCAGGACGATTTCCGCCTGCGCATGACCGGCCTGCCCGAGAAAGCTCCCGACGATCCCGTCACCACCCTCGCCATCGAGTGCGACGGCGAACCACAACAGGACACAGACTACGTGCGAAAGGAGCGCCCGAGAAACAAGGTGTAAGTGCTACACAGACAGGCTAGAGCGAATCCGCGAGAACCCGGGGACTGACGAGACTGTCCCAAGGCGCGCACAATCTCCCGCGAGAGCGCGCCCGTGCTCGTCGCCGCGTGGGCAGTCCCGTCAGTCCCCGGGTTCTCGCCCCGTCCGCCGGCTCCCGCCCGTCCGGCGTAAAACCCCACCCTTCCACTTACTCCATCGCCGGATAGTCCGTGTAACCCTTAGCCCCCGGCGTGTATAACGTCGCCCTATCCACCTCGTTGAGTGGAGCGTCCCGCTCGAACCGCTTCACCAGGTCGGGATTGGCAAGGTAAGCCGAACCGAAGACAATCGCGTCCGCGCGGCCTTCCGCCAAAGCCCGGCTGGCTTCGCCTTTCTGGAAACCGCCGCCCACCAGCAACGTTCCGGGGAAGACTTCTCTGAGTACCCCTTCGGCCCCGATGCCCGCTCGCATAACATGCAGGTAAGCCAGCCCGAGCGGCGCGATGGCCTTAGCCAGCGCGACATAAGTCGGCATCGGGTCGTCGTGTTGTATGTCGTTGAAGTTCATGCCCGGACTTACCTTCACTCCAACCTTCCCCGGCGAGCCGGCCGCCGCGATCATCCGCTCCAGCGTTTCCACCACGAAGCGAATGCGGTTCTCTATGGAACCGCCATAAGCGTCGTTCCGCGTATTGCTGCCCGGACTCAGGAACTGGTTGGGCAGATAGCCCGACGCGGCGTGCAGTTCCACGCCATCGAAGCCGGCTTCCAGGGCATTCCGCGTGGCCCCGGCGAATTCACCCTCCACCGCGGGGATCTCGTCCAGCTCCAGCGCCCGCGGCATGTCGTAGGGCTGCATGCCCAGGGAATCGGTCCACATTTCGCCGGCGGCGCGAATCGCCGAGGGCGCCACCGGCGGGTCCGGGATGCTCCGGTTGGCCGAATGCGCGATCCGTCCCACGTGCATGAGCTGCAGAAAAATCCTGCCGCCGCGCGCGTGCACCGCGTCCGTCACCGTGCGCCACGCGGCTATCTGGGCCGCGCTGTAAATCCCGGGGGTCCGCGCGTAGCCCATCCCCGCCGCGCTCGGGCCCGTGCCTTCGGTGACGATCAGTCCCGCCTCCGCGCGCGCGCCGTAGTATTCCGCGGCCAGCGGAGACGGCACTCCCTGCGCGTCCGCGCGGGAGCGCGTCATGGGCGCCATCACAACCCGGTTGCGTAGCGTGTAGTCGCCCAGAGTAATAGGTGAGAAAAGGTTCATCACCTGGTTGGATGCCGGCCGCCGGCCGCCGGATGCAGCCTCACCTCGCCCAGCTACCGCCTCGGCGTTCCCGCTTCCACCGGGTATCCCTTGTCGGTCCAGTCGGTCGCGAAGCTCGTCTCCACGTACATCGCCTTGGCGTGCGTGAAGCCCATTTGCCGCAGATACTCCAGCGCCGGTTTCACGTTCGGGCAGTGGCTCCAGGGACAGCAGCCGCAATACACCACGATCTCGCCGTCGCGGGGCAGTTTGTCCACCGCCAGCTTGAGCGCGTCGAAGCCCGGGCCGGCGTAGATCGACCCCGGAATATGTTTGCCGCGGTACAGGAAGTTCGGCCCCACGTGTACGATCGCCGGTTTCGGACCCTTCGCCGCCAGTTGTGCCGCCAGGTCCTTGGGCTGCACCAGGACCATGTCCGCCGCCAGTCCCGCCACCAGCGCCGCCGTTACGCCCAATACCAGAGCCTTCGTCGCCACGCCCAACCTCCCTCTACCTGGTTTGCTTCACCGCCAGGAATCCGCTGACATTTTCCCACAGCAGCCGCGGAAAACTTTTGTCGAGATAGCTCCGTATGGACACGTAGCATTCGTCGCACTGGTTGCCGCTGGTGAACTCGCGGATCATGCGCGTGCGGTCCTCGAGCGCGTAGCGCTTGAACTGCATCGAACAGGGCTGCAGCGCGCCGTCGGCCGTGACCACCAGGAAGCGCAGGCCCGCCTTGCAGCCGGGCGTGCCGCCGTTCGCGAAATAGCGGCGCGTGGCCTCCAGAGTCGTCGGCGAGTTGACAATCCAGTTAGTCGCGTCGCGGCGCGTCTCCACGCGGTCCAACTGCCGGTTCAGTTCCGCCACCTGCTCCACCGAGCCGGGGAAGTAGTCGCGGCATCCGGTGCGCCGCGCCGAGTAAGCGCTGTAGCAGAGGTTGACGCCCCACTCGCGCGCGCGGTCGGCCACCGCGTTGATCTCGCCCAGGTTCTCGCTCGTGATGCAGGTGTTGAGGACGATGTCGTCGTGCCCCAACCTGGCCAGGCGCGGCACCAGGCCCTCAAGGTGGGCATACAGGCCGGGATACGCACGAAACTCGTCGTGGCGCTGGTCGGGGAAATCCAGGCTCACCGAGAACTGGTCGATGCCCGCCGCGCGCAATTCCAGGTACCGTTCCTCGGTCATGAGGGACCAGTTGGAAACCAGGATGGTGTAGGGCGTCTTGGACCCGTCCTTGATGTTGCGGACGATTTCCGCCGCGTCCTCCCGCATCAGCGGCTCGCCGCCCGAAACCTGCACCACGCACGGCCGCAGGGCCTCGGTGTAGCGCCGGTAATCCGCGGGCTTGAGGTTGCGCGACTGGTCGCGCGGCCCGCCGTGGTCGCAGTGCTTGCACCAGCAGGTGCAGGCATCGGTGACTTCGAACGAGACCACGATGGGACGTTGGGCGAGCCAGTTCAGCGACCCTCGCCCGATGATCTGCAGCGAGTCGATCAGCGGTACCTTGCGCAAACGTTTCGGCCTTCTTAAGTGCTGATGGTAACACGCCCGCACCCGCCCCGCGCTATCCTCGAACTGATGCCGCGCGACGCCGAACTTCTGCGCATCGTAGACACCGGCATGGCCGATGCCGTGCGCCGCTCCGGCCCCTGGCTGGCCTGCCGCCCCGGCTGCACGCCTTGCTGTATCGGCCCGTTCCCCATCACCCAGCTCGATGCCCTGCGCCTGCGCGACGGTTGGCTCGATCTGCGCCGCGAGGACCCCGATCGCGCCGCGGGGCTCCTCGATCGTGCCCTCCAGTCCAAGGCGCGTCTGCAGCGGGATTTCCCCGGCGACACGCTCTCCCGCGTGCTGGCGGAAGACGACGCGGGCGAGGACGAACCCTGCCCCGCGCTCGATCCCGCCACCGGCCTCTGCGATCTCTACCACGCCCGCCCCATCACCTGCCGCGCCTTCGGCCCCGCCGTGCGCTGGGGTTCCGACGCCATGGGCGTGTGCGAGCTGTGCTACCGCGGCGCCAGCGACGAGGAGATCGCCGAATGCCAGGTTGAAATCGATCCCGGTGGTCTGGAAGCGCGGCTTCTGGACGAACTCGCGCTCGCCGGCCTGCGCGGCCGGACCATCGTGGCCTTCGCGCTTACGGCATCACCCACAGCTCCGGATCCTGCGCCGCCTCGCCCCCCTGCTCGATTCTGACTTCCCGCGCCCCGGCCCGGGTCATCGCGGCCCAATCCGGCGCCTGGTATTCGAACGTGGACGCCACCCGGTACGCGCCCGGCGCCAGGCCGGCGAACACGTACTGCCCATCCACGCCCGCGCGTGTAACGCGCAGGTCGCCCCAGCGCAGGCCGCTGGCGGGGTCGATCGCTTCCAGGAACACCGGCGCGCCCGCAGCCGGCTGCCCGCCGCTCGCGACCACCCCGCGCAGCCTGCCGGGGTGCGGCAATAGCACCACTTCCACGGCGAGGAGCGCGTTGCCCGGCGCCACCGCGATCTCGTTCCATCCGGCCGGTGGTCCGCCTGTGGTGCGCGCCCCCGGGCCCGAAAAGCCCGCCACGTACCAGGACGCGTTGGGGCCCAGCGCCACTTCCCAGCGTCCCAAATCGAGCCGCGCCTGGCCGCCCGAATCAAGCCGCAGGTATTCCGTTCTGCCCGGTCCGGAAAGATCCTTCCGCCGCGCCAGGAACGGCAGTCCGTTCGGGTCCACCGGCTTGCCGGACGTGTCCACGAAGGAAAACCGCACGCTCGGGAGCGGCGCCAGGTCGAGCGCAATCCCTGCGCGGTTCCCGGCGATTTCCACCGGCAGCCACGCCGCCACCGTCCTGCGGGATGTCGCATCGAAGCCCTGGGCGTAGAGTTCGTACGCGCCCGGCGCCACGCGTTCGAAGGTGAAGCGGCCGTCCAGTCCGGAAGTCTGCACCTGCGGCCCCACGTCGGAGACCAGCGTCACCGTGGCCTGAGCCAGGCCGGAGCTTGAAATCGAGACGGTCCCCGACACCGTGAACAGCCGGCCGGCGATGGGATGCACGTCGGCGTACAGCGAATCCCGGTCGAGCGCCGCCCCGCTCCCATTCGCGCCATCCACCGTGAGCGACTCGCGCGCGAAGGTCGGCAGGTAGACGCCGATCTCGTTCGTCAGCGCGCCCGTCCGCGTCAGGTAGTCGCCGGGCGCCAGGCCGAAAACGCGGTAGACGCCGCGGTCGTCGGTGACCGCCTGGCCCACCAGTTCGGGCGGCCGCGTGTTGCGGTAGGCGAATACCGTGCAGTTGGGAACGCCCACGTTGTTGTCGTCGATCACGCGTCCGCCGATAGCGCCGAAGTGCGGCACGGCCAGCCTTAAACCGATCTCCCCCGATTCCGCCAGCGCCACCGGCGTGCCCGCCGAGAACCAGCTCTTCTGCCCGTATTCCACCCGCGCGAACCCGGTCTTCGAAGCGCTCACCACGTACCACCCCGCGGGCAGCCCCGGAAATTCGAAGCTGCCATTGGGTTTGGTGCGGACCGACGCGGTGGCGCCGTTCGACCCGGCCAGCGGCTGCACCACCACCAGGGCGCGCGCCAGCGGCTTGCCCGACTGTTTCTCCACCACCGTGCCGCGAATCGCCGCCGCGTGGAGCGCGCCGCACGTCAAGGCCACCAGCAGGCATTTGAGCATAAGCGCCAACTTTAAGGGATCACGAACAAGTCCACGTCCAGCGTCTGCGGATCGCTTCCCCAGACGGTGACCGTTTTGGCGCCGGAGATCTCCATGGTCGCCGAATCCGGCGCCAGGTACTCGAACGTCGCCAGCACGCGATACGCTCCGGGCGCCAGTCCGGAGCAGTTGTATGCGCCGCGCGCGTTGGTGTACACCGTGCGCAGCTCGCCGATGCGAATCTTCGTTCCCGGGTCGTAACCCTCCACGTAAACCGGCACTCCCTTCGCGTTTTGAGGATCGGTCCCGGTCACCACCCCGCGCAGCGAGCTCGGGTTTTCGGATAGTGAGAAATACACGTTGCCGTAGCCGCCGGCCGTGAAAGCCAGCCAGCCGTCCGGGCGGATCCCGAACCCCGAGGCGGCGCCCGCCTGGAGGTAGAAGCCGCTCACCGAGTAGCCGGCCGGAGGCTGCAACAGCATTTCCCACTGGCCCGGCGCCAGCACGGCGGTCGCCGCCCCCACACCGAGATTGATGGCGTCGCCGATGCCCGCCAGGTCCACCCGCCTGGCCCGCAGGTTGCCGAGGCCGCGGGACGGGCCCTTCGCCGGCGGCATCGAATAGGAGATGCGCGTGGGCTCCACGCAGCTCAAAGCGACCGCCAGGCCGGTCATGTCGCGATCCACCGCCAGCTTCATGTAAGCGCCCGCCAGCCCCGAGGCGCGGCAGTTGGCCGGGGATGGGGTCGTCCCGTAAAGTTCGTACTGCCCCGGCGCGACCGGGTTGAAGCGGAAGCTCCCCGAAACCGAGATGGTCTGCCTGCCCGTTTCGCCCGCCAGCGTCAGCTCAACCGGCGCGTCGCCGCTCACCCGGCCCTGCACCTCGAACAACCGGCCCTGCGCCGGGCTCACGTCGATCCCCGTGGCATCCTGATCCAGTTGCACGTCCACGCGGCGCGCCTGGTCCATTTCCGGCGAGCTGGGCGCGAATGCCGGCAGGTAGCTGACGCCATCCACTTCCTTTGCGCCCGAGCGGACCAGGTAGGTTCCCGGCGTCAACCCGTAGATGCGATAGCGCCCATAGTCGTCGGTCGTGGCGCGGCCGATCGCCTGCAAGGCCTTCGCGTCGCGGTAGGCCACCACGTCCTGCCCCGGAATGCCGACGTCGTTTTCGTCCACCACCCGCCCCGCGATTGCGCCCCACCGGTGCATGCGGATGGTCAACATCGGCGAGTCGTTGGCTTCCACGGTCACCGGCAAGCCCGCCGAATCCCAGCGCTTCTGCCCGTAGTACGCGGGCACGGAATACTGCCGCGAGGCGCTCACCAGGTACGTGCCGGCGGAGACCGTGGAGAACACAAAGACGCCGGAAGAATCCGTCCGGGCGGTCCTGGTGGCGCCGCCCGAACCGGCCACCGCCCGCAGCACCACCTGCGCTTGCGACAACGGTTCGCCGCCCTCGTAGCTCACCACCGAACCGCGAATCGCGGCCCCATGGAGCCCGGCCCCGGCGAGCAGCATTGCCAGCCATCGATGCATGGTATCTGACGGAATGACGCCCGAAGCCCCGAAAGAGTGCAGAGAAAAACTGTTGACACGCCGCCGTGTATACTGTACAGTGTACTTGTACAGTCAACAGTCAAGCGAATATGCCGCCTGGCGCCAAAATCCGTATCGATCTGAACTCGCCGGTTCCGGCCTACCGGCAGATCGTGGACGCCATCCGCGTGCTGCTGGTGGAGCGCACCCTGAAGGCCGGCGTCGCCCTGCCCTCGGTGCGCCGCCTGGCCATGGAACTGGGCGTCCACTTCAACACCGTGGGCGAAGCCTACCGCGAACTGGCCAACCAAGGCTGGCTCGATCTGCGCCACGGGCGCAGCGCGGTGGTGGTGGACCGCGGCCAGCGCGCGCCGGCGCCGTCCGAGCGCGTGCAGGAATTCCGCGACCGCCTGCACAACCTGGTGGCCGAGATGCGCGCCGAGGGAGTCCCGCCGGCGCGCATCGCAGCCGAATTGAGAACCCTTATGGAGGGTCTGAAATCATGAACGCGACCACCATTGTCTACGCTGTCTCTCTGCTTCTGATGGGAGGCGTCATGCTGGCGTTGCCCGCCCTGTCGCCCGCGCCGTTCCTGTTCGGCGTCCGCGTGGGATTGGCGTTTCGCAAGACCGGGCCGGGGCGCCATGCGGTGCATACGTACTACGCCTTTGTCTCCGCCGGGTTGGCGATCGCCGGCGGGTTGGCGTTCGCATTGGGTCCGAACCAGAACTGGACGTGGATGCTGGTAACGCTGTTGCCCTATGCCGCCGCTGGAGTGGGTTACTACCTGGCCAACCGGGATCTGCGGCAGTACGCCGCGGCCGCCGGCGCGCCCCCCGTGCGCGAAGCCGATCTGTTTGCGGCCGAAGACCGGCTGCCGCGCTGGTTGCTCTGGGCCGTCCCGCCATTCCTCATGCCGTTGGCCGGCGCGGCTTATGTCCAGGCGCACTGGAGCCAGATCCCGGCGCGCATCGCGGTCCATTACGGTCCGGATGGCCAACCCAATCGATGGGTCGCGCGCACCCCGCTGCACGCCTACGGCTTGTTCGTTTTCGCCGCCGGTCTGATGCTGTGGATCCTGCTCCTGGGAATCGTCTCCTACTTCGGCGCGCGCCGCTCGCCGGTGCGCGGGACGGTGTTAGGCGTCCTGGTCTCGGTGATGTACCTGTTGGGCGCCGTGTTCACCGGCGCGGGAGTTATGCCCGTGTGCCAGTTCCCGTTGTGGTTCCCCATCGCCATCCTGCCCCTGTATATCGCCGGCGTGGTGTACTGGTGCTACCGCAAGCTCAAAGACCCGGCGGCGTCGCCGGCCGAGTCTACGCCCGACGAGTGCTGGACCCTGGGCGGCATCTACAGGAACCCCAACGATCCCGCCCTGTTCGTCGCCAAGCGCGTGGGCTACGGCTACACCATCAACTTCGGCAACCCGCTGGCCAAGTGGGTGGGCGCCGTCTTCCTGGGAGGCATCGCCCTGCTGACCGGCTTCATATGCTGGGTGATGCGGTGACCTACAGGTGGTACAGCATCGCGTACACTACCACCCCCGTCACGCTCACATACAGCCAGATGGGCAGCGTCCAGCGCGCTATGCGCCGGTGCGCATCGATGCGCTGCGACAAGCCGCGCCGCAGCGTGAGAATCGCCAGCACCGGAACCGCCGCCGCCAGCGCGGTGTGCGTCCCCAGCACGCTCAGATACACCGCGCGGATGGCGCCCGTGTGCGCGAAATGCTTCGAGCCCGCCTGCGCGTGGTACACCAGGTAGCACACCAGGAACAAACAGGAGACCGCGAAGGCCGCGCTCATCACGCGGCGATGCGTCTGTATCCGCCGGTGGCGGATCAGCCAGTAACCCCACACCAGCAGCACCGCCGCGGTGGCGTTGAGGACGGCGTTGACGGTGGGCAGAATCGGCGTCACCATGGCTCCCGCTCCAGTTGACGGACGTCGCGCATCAGTTGCGGCAGAAAGCCGTCTTCGGAAGTCCTATAGTAACCCCGCACGCGCATGCGGCGGTCCACCAGCATGAAGCGCGTGCTGTGAGCCAGGCTGCCATCCACGCCGTTCAGCTTGACGGCCAGGCCAAGCTGGTTTAGGCGGCTCTGCTCGCCGGTCAAAAAACACCAGCGCGCGGGATCCGTGCGGAAGTGCCGGGCGTAGGCCGCCAAAACCTGCGGCGTATCGCGATCCGGATCCACGGTGAACGACACCAGGCGGACGTCGCCCATCGCCTTCGCCGTGGAATCCTGCAACTGGCGCATCTCGCGGGTCATCATGGGACACGGCCCGTCGCAATTGGTGAAGAAGAAGTCCGCTACCCAGACATGTCCCGCCAGCCGCCCGCTATCGAAAGTCTCGCCCGATTGGGTAGTAAGTCGAAACTCCGGCACCTGCCCGAATACCTCCAGCCGCTTCGGCTCCCCGCAGCACGCCAGCAGCACGAGGGCCAGCACTGTGAGGCAGGTTGTCAACCTGCGGCGGACCCAAAGTGGGTACCCCGTTAACCCGCCTTCCGGGGAGTCCACACCGCCGCCCGCCGCAAGTGGCCGGGGCTTCCTCTGTCCGCCCCGCGGTGGGCCGATTAACAATCGCCCGCAGGTTGACAACCTGCTCCACATAGCCCCCTTCATGCCGCGCTGCTGGTGGCCTTCTGTGCCGCGAACATCCCCGAAAGCACCACCATCCCCAGCCCGAAAACCGCCGTCACCGCCAAACTCTCCACTGCGCCCGGCGACGCGCCCGGCAGCCGCAGCGTGTGGTTCATCAGCGCGATCGAGTAAGTCAGCGGGTTCACCCACATGATGGCTCTCACCCAACCGTGCGCCGTGGCCATGGGGAACAGCGAGCCCGAGACCATCCACATGGGAACCAGCAGCAGGTTCATGATGGCGTGAAAGCCCGAGGTGGAAGTCATCTTCCAGGCGATCGCGAATCCCAGCCCGGTCAGGGTGAAAGAAATCAGAAACACCGCGCCCGCAACCGGAAGCAATCCGGCCGGCGTGATGCCTACGCCCGCCAGCGGGGCGAATGCCAGGAAGATCAGTCCTTGTATCCATGCCAGAGTAGCCGCGCCCAATATCTTACCCAACACCAGGCTGGTGCGCGGCGCCGGCGAAACCAGCATGGACAAGAGAAACCCTTCGCGCCGGTCCTCGATGATGGAGATGGTCGAGAAGATCGCCGAGAACATCACCGTCAGCACCAGCGCTCCCGAATAGAACCGCGCCAGGTCGCCCGAACCGTAGCCCATGATCAGCCAGAAGACCAGCGGCGACGCCACCACTCCCAGCACGCGGCTTTTCTGACGCCAGAAGCGCACTAACTCGCGCTGCCATAGCGTCGCAGCGGGCAGAAAGAAGTTACCCAATGGACGCCCCCGTTTCGCGCACAAACACGTCTTCCAGCGTGGGCTTGTGCAGCCCCACCGAATCGATGGCGCCCGGAAACGCCTCCACCACCTCGGTGATGAAGCGATGGCCGTTGGGGATCTCGATGCGCACGTGCCCATTCGCCGCCGTGGTCCGCACCCCGAAGCGCCGCTCGATGGCCTCGGCCAGCGGTTTTGCGCCGGCCGCTTCCAGCACCACCACGTCGCCGCCGATGCTGGCCCGCAGTTCGGCCGGTGTCCCCTGCGCCACGATGTTGCCCCGGTGCAGCAGCACTAGCCGGTCGCAGCGGTCGGCCTCTTCCAAAATGTGGGTGGTGAGCAAAATGGTCACGCCTTCGGTTTCGCGCAGCGTTTCCACGTGCCGCGAAAGCTCGCGGCGCGCCGCCGGGTCGAGGCCCGTAGAAGCTTCGTCCATGAGCAGCACCTGCGGCTTGTGCAGCAGCGCCTTGGCGATCTCCACGCGGCGCCGCAGCCCGCCCGAGAGCGTATCCACCAGGTCCTTGCGGCGGTCCGCCAAGCCCAGGCGCTCCATGGCGTGTCCCATGCGCCCGCGCAGATCCGCGCCGCTGAGCCCGTGCAGATGCCCCTGCGCCCGCAAGTTTTCTTCCACCGTGAGGGCCTTGTCCAGGCTTTGCGATTGGAACACAACGCCCACCTGGCGCCGCACCGCCGCCGGATCGCGCGCCACGTCGAACCCCGCCACCGTGGCCCGCCCGCCCGTGGGCGTCATCATGGTGGCGAGAATGCGGAACAGCGTGGACTTGCCCCCGCCGTTCGGCCCCAACAGCCCGAAGATCTCGCCCTGGCGCACCTCGAAACTCACCCCGTTGAGAGCCGTGCGCCCGCCGTACTTGTGCGTCAGGTTTTCGACTCGGATCACAGGCTGGGCCTATCCAGGAGCATCAGCCCGTAAATCAGCGGCAGGTACACCACCGACGCGAGCAGCACGTTCCGCGCGCGCGGCCGGGTGCGCTCCAAAGCCACCCGCAGGCCCGAGTAAAGGAACCACAGCCCCAGCAGCAGCGCGCCCGCCAGGTAGACGCGGCCGGACATTCCCAACATGCCCGGGATCAAGCTGGCGGGCACCAGGGCGGTTCCGAAGAGCACGATCTGGCGCGCCGTGGAGCGGCAATCCGGGTCCACCACCGGCAGCATGCGTATGCCGGCGCGCGCGTAGTCGTCTTTGTACATCCACGCAATGGAATAGAAATGCGGAAACTGCCATAAGAAAAGGATGGCGAACAGCACCCAGGTTTCTTTGGTGAGCGTGCCCGCCGCCGCCGCGTAGCCGATGACCGGCGGCATGGCGCCCGGCACCGCGCCCACCGTGGTGCTCCACCAGGTGCGCTGCTTCAGCGGCGTGTAGAGAAACAGGTAGCTGGCCAGGGTGAACGCGCCGATGGCGGCCGCGAGCAGGTTTACGCCCAGCCACAAATCCACGAAGCCGGCCACCGAGAGCGCCGTGCCGAACGCCAGCGCATGGGCGGGTTTCATCCTCCCCGAGGGCAGCGGCCGCAGCGCCGTGCGCCGCATCAGCCCGTCGGCTTCGCGCTCATACCACTGGTTGAGAGCCGCCGTTCCGGAAGCCAGCAGGCCGGTGCCGAGCATGGTGTGCAGCAGCGGGAGCAGGTGAAGGCGCCCATGCAGCCCGAAAAAGTAACCGATCCCGGTGCTCATGAGGATCAGCCAGGTGATGCGGGGCTTCGTGATGTCGATGAATTCGCGCACCGTCTCAAGTCTTAAGATGCGCGGGGGTGGGGTGAGGCTTCAGGGGACATTGCGGAAGCCCGGGGCCGCGCTTTCACAGCGGGAGGAAACCGACCTTGTCCCTCCACTCTTCTCCGTCGCTGGCCGCCCAGACAATTAGCAGGTCCTCAATAGCGAGACCGATATCGAGCTCTTGCAGGACGACAATCAGCCCTGGACTCGATCGGTCTTCGAGGAATCGCGCAAAATGTGCCGGCATGGTCCTGAAGTCATGAGAAACCAAGATCCTCCCGAGATCGGCTGCCTTGTGGAGGACATCGGGATCCGGGAAGCCGACAACCCCGCTCGCGCGGGCGTCCCCGAAATCGACCGCCGGCTCACGGCGGCGCAGGCCAAGAACGATCTTCTGGTTGAAATCCGCATCGGCCTGGAACCGCGGCCTCATGCGCTGGGGCTGGGCGCCCCGTATCGGGCAGCCTCCAGCTTGGAATAGAGAGCGGGATGCCGACGGCGAGCCTCGTCCCGCATTCGCACGAACTCGATTCTTCCATCCCGCAGGTACGCGTCAATGCGCGACCGATTCGCAAGGTAAAATGCAACTGCCCCGAACACCTGTTCCAGGCTGAGGGTGGGAAACGAGTCGACGATACCTTCAGGCGACTCGCCCCGCAGGAAGGCGTAAGCGACCGAGTCGAGGGAAACCCGGCTCCCGGCGATGAAATACCCGCCTTCACGCTGTTCGACGTATCCCGCGGCCATACTGCTCTCTGCGTATAGTATATGGCCTGCGAAGGCTCCCGGCAAGAGTCCTCCTGAACGACCAGCGACTGCGCGCTCACGTGGCGCGGCGCCAGCCGGGAATCGGCCAGTTCAGGGAATGGCGCATCGCTGGAGGAACGGCATGCGAGATCCTGCCGGCCACGCTTGTCCGTCATTGGCGTATAGTGGTGTTATGGGTGCGATATCCTGTATCTCGCCCTGCATCCGGAAGCCGGTGGTGTGATGCCGCAGACGGGCGGGTTGCGGAAGCTGCGGTGGACCGCCAAAGCGAGGGGCAAACGAGGCGGCTCGCGTGTCATTTACTACTATCGCGAAGAATGTCCAAACCGATTTGTCGACGCGACAACGCAATGCCCCGACCAGGCAACTGCGCGGTCTAACATCGGATTGCCAGGAGAAGAAGCCAAAGTGAAACAAACCAACGGGCGGAAGCGATCGCCGGACAGTTCGTTTGGCGACAAACTATTGCGCAGCACACAGCAAGCGCGCGACTGGGCTCAAGGTAAGCCCGTCCATGTCCGAGTGACCTACGTTCCGGCGCCGCAGGTGGATGTGCGAAAACTCCGGGCCCGGATGAAATTGAGTCAATCGCAGTTTGCCGCGAAGTTCGGTTTCTCGCTGGATTCGATTCAGAACTGGGAACAGGGCCACCGGCAACCGGACGGGCCGGCACGCACCCTCCTGGTCGTCATTGCCAAGAACCCCAAGGCAGTCGAACAAGCACTCGCCTCTTCATGAGGCAGCGCCACCCAAGCCCGTGCGGTGGAAATGCTAGTGGCCAGCTCGGTCGAGGGCCGGCTTTGGCTAGAGATGGTTTACAATGGTGATAATTTTATGCTGACCCCTTCGCGCACAGAACTCTCGTCGATCTTGAGCCCGTTAGCTGGATACTCCGCCGCCGAGTTGGAGGACATGCTACGTGACGCTCACCAAGCGCTTCGGGACCGTGGCCAGCTGCTCGAACACCAGGGCCTCGTCGAATCGTTCGAGCGGTGGCGTGATGGTCTCCTGAAGTTGGCGAGCCTTACTATTTGCAGGGACGGGTCTCCAATTCCCGAAGTCGAGACGGCGCTGGATCTGGCTCAGGCGCTCCACGCCGCCGCTTTCGCCAGTGACCTCGCCGGGAGGGCTGGGAGCGACATCGCCTGCATCATCGCTGAGTATATCGTCAAGACGGGCCTCCGCCAGTTCTGCAGCACCTATAGAGGATAACGCTGACGCCTACCATGCTCCGTTCCGCGCTCGATCTTCTTATCGAAACCGATTGGAACAGGGCTGGCAAGGAAGTGTTGTCTCTGATCATCACTCCGCACCGCGTCAACCCCCCAAGCCAAGAGGAACTGTCGGGCCTGGTTGAGGCCTTCAAGGCCTCGCCGGCCGTCCAGGGACTCTACTCGGACGCCGATCGCTCGAATTTGCTATACCTGCCCCGCTGGCGCCACGTGGAACTGTGCTGCGATGTCTCCGCTGATCTGAAGAGGATCTTCCTTCCTCACGACTCGTCCGCCCGCTTGCAGGAATTCCTCCAACAGGTTTCCGCGAGTCAGGTCTTTGAGCACGATGTGCGGGTGGTAGTACGATCAAGGCACGGCGGAATTCTATCTTTGCCATGGGAGCTCCTGTTACTCCGAGAAGATGAACCTTCGTTGTTCACCGGCCTGAAGTTTCAGCTGGTTCGGTGCCTTGTGGGATTCGGGGTGACCGAAACCCCGCTGGATTCCGTGCTGTGTGGAATCACCGGTGCCTCACGACTCGGCAACGTGCCAAATCCAAACCAATCCAGGTGCCACTTCTTCGGCTCTCCGGTGACCCTCTCCGCTATCACGGGCCATAAGCGGCTCTCCAGACCCGCCGCATTTGTCCTCGCCGCAGACCGATCAAGCGAGGGTTTTTGCCTGGACGACAACGAGACGCCGATACGGCGACCTCGATTTGACTCCAACTGCCCGTGCAGCGTGGCCGCCGAAAGCCTCGTGTCGCTGCTGGGCAACACCTCCGCCCTCTGTTTCTGCGCCCTCGTTGTTTGTCGCTGCTGCCAGCAGGCCCTGACGCTGCTGCAGGAAAACCCGTCAATGCGCGCGTCCTTGGGCCTCAAATCAAATACGACGAAGACGGGTTCCAGGCACCTCTTGAATTGGCTCTTGCACGCGTTGACCCGCGAGATGGCGGTAGACGAGGTCCTGCTTGAGTACCGCAAACAGGCCTTCTACGCCCAAACAAACGAGTGGCCTGGGGGTTGGCGCGACTGGTGGTCGCCAACCTTGTTCAGCAAGTCAATCGAGGCTGCGTTCGCGTTCAAGGCTCGCGGCCGGATGTTTGATAGGATTTTTCACTGGAGGCATCCGTATGCCATCTGAAATAGAGCGGAGCGACCGCACTAAATCGGCAAAGACGATCTGCCTGTTCAGCGCAAAGGGCGGCACGGGCAAGACAACGATATCCTTGGTCATCGCCAGGCACTTGGCCTTCAAGGGCCACCGGGTGCTTGTTCTCGACTGCGACCTGGTCACGGCCGGCGTGACTCTCTATCTGAACGGCAATAATCGTGACGCTCTCGCGCCTGAGAACTGCCTGTTCGACATATTGGATCTCGGCTCCGACGCGACTCGCAGCCCTGGTGATATTCATACCGACATCGGTCGTAAACCGATCGTTCCGGTGAAGATTCCTCTTCAAGGTCGCGAGAAGGGGGAGATCCATCTGATAGCTTCAGTTCGTTCGGCGATCTCAAGCAGACCTGAGAGCGTCGACCAGGGGAGGTTCAAGGAGGCCTTCGGCCTTTCGGCTTCGGAACTCGAGCACCGGGTCAAGGAGCTGCTTGCTAGACTGGCCCCGGACTTCGACTACATCATCATCGACACACGTGGAGGGCTCGACGAGTTCAGCATCATTCCCCCGCTTCTCTCAGACCTGAGCCTGTTAGTCTCCGACCAGTCGCGCTTGGCTTCCTACCAGCTACTGCACTCGCGAACCCGGGTAGAGGCGCTGGCCCGCGACCTCGGCCGGCAAGTCGCGGAGAACGAAACCCCCGCGTACCGCGGTGTAATCTTGAACAAGAGCGCCGGTGATCCGGAGGTGGTCCGGGAGAATTTCGCAGACAGTGTATTGATAGCGGCGGGCCAACCACTGCTCGGCGTAATACCGTTCGTCGATGATGTGCTTCGCTCGGCGGAAAGCGGCGACGTTCCGTCGCCGAACATTGAGTTTGATTACTGGCTGGCTAAGTGCCTTCGCGAAGGCTTGAACCGGGCGCGAATGGACCCGGAGCCGTTCGAATCTCTGGGGCGCGGATCGTGGCTGCGGGACAAGGTGATGCACCATGGGCCGGAAGGACTCTTGTTTGTCGCATTGGCCATCCTTGCTGTAGTCGCGACCAGTGCCGTCTACCGTTTCGAGGCAGTATCGTTTTGGATGGGGCTGCATTCCACGACGATTATCGCTGCGCTGTTGTGCGTTTGCACCGTCGGCCTAGCGGTTGCGGCCTACGGGTCGAAATGGCTTAGGCACGTGTTCAACAAGGCTGCCCTGCGATGGGCCCGATGGGCACTGGTTGGGGGTACTGTCGCAGCTTGCTGTATGTCGGGTTACACCTTCTGGAACGTAGAACGGCGAGCTGCGGCAGACCTTGCGGCGGCGCGGGTCCAGGCCGGTCCGCTTGTAGCGCTGCGGGACGCGGTCTCGGGTGCGCGCTTTCTCGCGCGAACAGAAGCCAGCGTCCCAGGCTGCGGCACAAAAACAGTCACCCTGTCCGTTCCTCGGCTCCTGGGTGCCTACTTGGGCCAGCCGCAGGAATTTGAGGCCGTGATTCCTCCGGAGGTGAACGGCGCGGCCACATTCGACGAAGATCCGCAGATCCAGGTTGATGATTCCGCCATAACGGTGACAGCAAGAGTACGCGGCATGGGGCAGCGAAGAGGGGCAATGTGCTCCGCTGGGGCGGTCTCGGCGGTGGTCGAACTCAGGCGAAAGCGCATCAAGTGAGCTCTGGTGGGTTACCCTCGACCCGGCAAAGGTGCTGGCACAGTTCCTTGGCCCCGTAGGACCCGACTCGGGCGAACGCCTGCGCACCAGTGGCGCACCGAGTACAGGCGACCGAGGGGTATGGTCGCCTCCTCGGCCTGTGATGCCCGCCGACCTGAAACGGCAGACCTGGGACACCGCTCCCGTGAACCCCCATCAGGCATGACGCGATGCGCCCAACCCGCAAGCCCGCAGCCGGGGAAGCCCCGCATTCTGAGATAGGTTTCGGTCGAGGATTAGTTCGGCCTCTGGGCCCGCTCTTTGACGCCCCTGGCGGTTCGCGCTGCGCCACCCGCCAACCGCACCCGCCGCCCCCACCACCCCCTACCCCATCCGCGCCGCCGCCACCGCCGCCTGCCCCAGTGCAATTCCCCCGTCATTAGTCGGCACCGCCGCGTGCAGGAACACCTCGAACCCCGCCCCGCGCAGCAACCCCACCGCCCGCGACACCAGCCTCACGTTCTGAAACGTGCCCCCGCTCAGGCACACGCGCCGCAGTCCGCGCTCGCCACGAACGCGGCGGCAGCCCGCGGCGATGGCTTCGGCCACGGTGTTGTGGAACCGCGCCGCGATCATAGACCCCGGCTCCTGGGAACGCACGATCCGCTCGATGGCCGGGCGGAAGTCGATCTCCCACACCTGTCCCTCGCTCACCTCGAATGGGTACGGCGCGGCGTCCTCGTCCCCCGCCATCATCTCCAGTTCAATCGCCGCCTGGCCTTCGTAGTTCACCTGCTGCCGCAGGCCGATCAGCGCGGCCACCGCGTCGAAAAGTCGGCCGCAGGACGACGTGGCGATGGTGTTCACATTTTTCGTAATCATGCGCCGCACCACCCGCAGGCGGACTTCCGGAACGGCGCGCAAGGCGGCGGGCGTTTCGAACCCCGCGCCGAAGGTGTCCTGGCAATAGGCCAGCGCGGAGCGCCACGGTTCGCGGATGGCGGCGTCCCCGCCGGCCAGCGGCACGTAGCGCAAATGGCCGCGGCGCTCGAACGCGGCGTAGCCGGCCGTCAGAAACTCGCCGCCCCAAATCGCACCGTCGGCGCCATACCCCGTGCCGTCGAACGCCACGCCGATGACTTCCCCATCCAGGTGGTTCTCCGCCATGCAACTGGCGATGTGCGCGTGATGGTGCTGCACGCCGAATTGCGCCAGGCCCGCCAGCGACGCCGCGTACCGTGTGCTCAGGTAGCCGGGATGCAGGTCGTGCGCCACCGCGCGCGGCGTCACGCGGAACAGCTTCTTCAGGTTGGCCAGCGTCTCTTCGAAAAACAGCAGCGTCTCGTAATTCTCCAGGTCGCCGATGTGCTGGCTCAGGATGGCGTGGCGTCCCTTGGTGAGGCAGAAAACGTTCTTCAGTTCCCCGCCCACCGCCAGCAGTTCGGGAACGTCGCGGCCCAGGTCGAGCGGCTGCGGGACGTATCCGCGGGAGCGGCGCAGCACGCGCTCGCGGCCCTCGAAGGCGCGCACCACCGAGTCGTCGGCGCGCATGTAGATGGCGCGGTCGTGGGTGAGGAACCAGTCGGGGATGCCGGCCAGGTGCTCGCGCGCTTCCCGGTTGCCCACCACGATGGGCTCCTCGCTCAGGTTGCCGCTGGTCATCACCAGCGCGCTGTACCGGGCGTCCTGGAACAAGAGGTGATGCAGCGGCGTGTAGGGCAGCATCACGCCCAGGGTGCGGTTGCCCGGCGCGATGTGCTGCCACTCCGACGGCTCTCGCGCGGGCAAAATCACGATGGGCCGGCGCGGGCCGGTGAGCGCGGCGCGGGCGGCCGCGGAAACTTCGCAGATCTCTTCGGCCGCCGCAGCATCGCGCGCCATCAGCGCGAACGGTTTCTCGCTGCGCCGCTTGCGGGCGCGCAGGCGCTGGGCGGCGGAGGCGTCGCGCGCGTCGCACGCCAGATGAAACCCGCCGAGCCCTTTGATGGCCACGATCTCGCCCGCCTCCAGCCGCCGCCGGGCTTCCTCGATGGGCGCCGAGAGCGACGGGCCACACTCGGCGCAGGCGTTCGGTTGCGCGTGAAAACGACGGTCCGCGGGATCGTCGTACTCGGCCTGGCACGCGGCGCACATGCGAAACTCCGCCATGGTGGTGTTGGGCCGGTCGTAGGGAATGTCGCGGACAATGGTGTAGCGCGGCCCGCAGTTGGTGCAGTTGGTGAAGGCGTAGCCGAAGCGGCGGTTGGCGGGGCTGGCGAGGTCGTCGAGACACTCCGCGCAGGTGGCCACGTCGGGGGAAACCAGCGCAAACTCGCCGCACGTGGAAACGCTGGGCTCGATGACGAATTCCGCGCCGCCCACCGGAGCCAGCTCGGCAATCGCCAGATCCTGAATCCAGGCCAGCGGAGGCGCCTGCGTGGTGAGCGCTTCCAGGAACCGCGCGACCGCCGCCGGCTCGCCCTCGGCCTCCGCGATCAGGCCGGCCGAGGTGTTGCGCACCGAACCCGTCAAGCCGAGCCCGCGCGCCAGGTTGAAAACGAACGGGCGAAAGCCGACTCCCTGGACGATTCCGCGCAAGCGGGCTTGGACACGGCGAACCAAACTACAACTCTATCAGGCCGCCCCGCCCGCCGAGATCTCGGTGTTTTGATCTTCGGCCGCCGCGTGGACAGTTCCCTCTGTCCCCAGGCTCTCGCCCCGTCCACTAACTCCCCGTCCCACCCCTCAATACCGCGCAAAATAAAACGTCGGATAAGTCCCCGGCACCGGCGCCACAATGATCGCCGGTTGCACCCTCCCCGCATTGGCGATCGTGTCGTTGGTCAAAGTGTAATCGAACCCCGCCACCGGATTCCGCGCCAACACGAAATCCCCCGCCACCGCCGCCGCTCCAAATCCCGGGTCCACCGCAACGGCCCCGTCCGGGTCCTCATTCAACTCGAGCGGCGATCCGTTGACCAGCGGCGTCCCCGTCTGCCACTGCGAGAAAGTCAAAAACGTCCACGCGCTGCCGGGATTAGCCGTCTCGCTGCAAGTGCTCGCCGCGTCTCCCGCCGGGGGCCGTGTAAGCACGTGGAACGCCTTGCTATACCCCGCGAACCCTCCATCCGTCCGCCAGTATAAGTTCCCCTGAAACTTCTGGAACTGGTTATACGCCAGCCCGCAGGAATCCGCGCACCCCAGTTGCACGTAGAAGCTTTCGGAATCGTCGAAGTCGAAATAGAACAGGTTGTTGACCAGCGTAATCTGGGGCGAGGGCGCGGAGCCGCAGCCCTGCGTCCACGGCTGCTGTTGATCGAACATGCCGGTACGGGCCAACGCGAAGATGTTATTGCGGAACGTGTGGCCGGCTTGACCCGCCGCCGGGCCCTGCGTCAAATGAATCGCCGGACCGGTGACGCGGAACACGACATTGTTCTCCACATCCACCCCCGCCGATTGCGCATCCAGGTAGATCCCCGAGCCTCCATAACCCGATCCGCTCACTCCCGCATCGATCACCGACGAATCGCTCACGTCGTGAACCAGGTTGCTCAGAATGCGGTTGCCCGTTCCGCTTCCACCCGCCGATCCAATGTTGTAATACAGAGTCCCGCCATCCGCCGTGATGCCTTGAATGACGTTCCAGATGTGGTTGTACTGGCTCAGTATGTTCGTTCCGTTGGCCTTGAACTCCGCCGACGGGCACCCCAGGTTACAGATGGAGATGCCCGCATGATAGCCGTCGGTAACATCGTTGTGCACATAGCCGATGTCGTGCCCGTTGCCTTGCGCCAGGCCCTCCCCGTCGGCAAACACGCGCGAGTAACCCTGCACGATGTTATTCCTTACCGTCACGAACTGCACCACATTGGCCGCCTGGTCGCTTCCCAGAGGATGGTGCCCGATATGAATGCCGCTGCTCCCGATATCGTAGAAAGCCGAATCCTCAATCGCGTCGTTGCTGGCGGGCGCGCCTGAGTTTCCGGACGCCGAGGCGATCTGCAGGCCCGAGGCGGCCGTGTGGCGGACGGTGACGGCTTCGAACGCGACATACTGGCAGCTTTCGCAATCCACCGCGGCGGGCAGCGTGTTCTCGCCGTTCTCGTCGTCGCTGAATCCGGCGGCCGGCGCAGTCCAGGCGTCCATCTCAAACACAATTCCCGTGAAGTTGGCGTGGCTCAAACCCGCCGCCGAAACCAGGCTGCCGCCCGTGGAAGATGCCGCTTGAACCAGCGGGACGACCACCGCATCGGCGTTGGGATTCTCGCCGGAGTTCGCCAGGTAATTCAGAACCCACGGCGACACGGAGCGGTCCAGAAACCAGACTCCGGTCAGGCGCGCGGCCCGCGCGGCGTTGAATGCGTCGCGGGTGTTATCGACTGCGTAGCGGTGGCCCGTGGTCGGACCGAAAAAGTTGTACCCTCCCGCATTCCCCTTGGCCGGACCGGTGAAGTACAAAATGTGATTCGTGGTGTCGACGCAACTCACCCGCAGCACATCCACCGTCCACGCGTCGAACATTGTGACCTCGATATCTCCCGCCGGGTACTGACTCGCGGCGCCTCCACAGATGCTGCCCGAGGCGTTGAGATTGATCCATTGCGCGATCGGGTCTTTGGGGTCGTAGGTGAATCGGTCGAGGCACTTGGACTGCGCCGTGCCGCTGGAATCGGTCACGCTGGGGCAGGAGGCATTGGCGCCCGTCGGCGCAATCTCCGAGGCGATGCGGAAAAAGGTTCCCAGGTTACAGGACGACAGCGCCGCCGCCTCGCCCGACGCCGTCGAGTAACAGACCCCTTCGCTCATATAGTACCCAAGCCCCGCGGACGAGGCGAGGCGCGACCGCAACCGCCGCTCGCCGTTGTAGTACAGTTGCTCGAAGTTGGGTGTGCCGGCGGGTAGTTGAACCTGCCAGAGGCTGTCGGCCACGTGAGTCCACGCCAGTCCGAATCCGCCGGTCCCGATTGGCTTTCCCCCGCTGATGACCGGGGTCTCTCCGGGATAGTTTTCCCAGGTGACCGGCGCCGTCGCGGTTCCGGAATCCTCCTGGGTGAAGGTGAGGGTGCCGGGGCTGGTCGGGCTGGCCGGAAGATAGTAAGTTCCCTCGCGAAGCATCGCGGTGAGGGGAAGTCCCAGGCTGGCTTTGCGAAGCGCGCGCACGGCCTGCTGGGCGCGCGCGACCGAGGCGAATGGCCCATCGGTATAACTTGAGTTCGGCGCGGGGAGCGTGCCGCTCCACGAATCCTGGCCGTTCGGAGCCACGTAGATATCGGCGGTTGAAACGGCGGGCGCACCGGTATTTACGGTGACCGCGTTGGATGCCATCCCGTCCACCGTCAGCACGATGGAAAGCTGGCCCAGGTTGGCGAGGCCGCCGGGCAGCGATACGTTCACCTGATCGAGCCCGGCATATTGCCCCTGCGCCCCCGCATAACTCACCGGCACGGAAACGCCGCCGATGGTGCACGTAACCGAAGCGCTGTGGCCCCGGATCCCCGTGCCGAACAGTTCGAGCACGGTTCCAGTCACGTCGATCGGAACCCCGATGCAACTTAGCGGCGCGGATCCGCAGGAAAAAACCGGGGAAGCGTTGGTCCCTTGAATCGCCTCCGCCGCCGCCACGCCCTGGCCGGTGGCATTCGCCGAAAAAAGTCCGGGCGCAACCGCGGAGATCTGGACGGTTGCGCTGGACACCGTTCCATCGCCGCTGATCACTCGAATGATAGCGGAGCCCAGCGCGGTGGAGGCGGGGATCAGAAGGGCCGCCTGCTGCGGGTATGCGTAGAACAGCGTCGCCGCGCTCACGGCTCCGGTGCTGTCCTGGACCGTCACGGTGGTGGCGGCGCCGGTCGCGGCCGATAGGTCGGCGCCGAAAGCCGTGGCGATGCTGTCGGGCGCCAGTGGGGCCGTGTAGCTTGCCGCATTGACCACGGCCAGGCTGGCAGCCGGCAAGGGCAAGGCGGCGAATAACAGGCGAACGCAGAACAGGATAAGCTTGCGCACGGGCTAGTCCTTCTTCTTGAAACCGTCCGGCGCGAGGAAGTTGTGCCGCGCCCCGCTCACACGCCACCGGTCGGGCCGGGCTACTGCACCTTGGCTTTCTGGCCGAACGGCGCTGCCTTGCCCGAGTGCACCTCCAACAGCCGCTTGTGGGCGGCGATTACTCCGTCCAGAAACTCTTTCGAGGGCCGGTCGGTAACATCCAGATACCCGAAGCTGTAATTCTCGCCGTCCATTCGCCCGGTCACCGGCTCATCCACCCAGGCGAACCAATGCGCCCCCACGAACGATGGCATGGACGCCATCTGCTCCACGTAGTAGCGGTAAGCAATCCCGCGCTCTTTCTCGTTGGCTACCTGCATCAGCGCCGCGGCCCGTCCCGCCGTCGGGGTCCCGAAGTGAAACTCGCCGATCAGCAGCGGACGGCCGGTAAGCTGGTATAGCTTCGCGATCCACGCGCGGTCCGGCACATACTCGTAGATATTGTGGCTGTACACGTCAAAAAGCCGTCCCATCCGAATCACGTCGTCCGGGGGCAGAGCCCCGAACCGGATGCCCAGGTTCAGGTGGTTGGGATCGTACTTCCGGGCGGCCTGGTTGGTGGTCTGAAGCTGGTGCTCGAAGGCCGCCAGCACGAATTCCTTGCGGCGAGCCGGCGTGTCGCCGCCCGCCAGAAACGCCTTCAGCCTGCGTTGGGTCTCGGTTTCCCTGCCCGCCAGAATCATGTCGACCAGTTCCGTCTCCCGGCCCGGCCACGCCGGCTCGTTCCCGATGAAATACCCCAGCATATAGGGATCGTCCTTCAGCGGAGTCATCTGCGATGCCGCCGCCGCGTCCGCGCTGCGCGCGAACTCCTCCGAGTAGACATCCGGCATCCCCATGTACACCGGCGCGGTCTGCGCGGCGCGTAACATGGCGGCGTAGGGCATCGGCTTGTCTTTCGAAAGCGCGCTCCGCCCGGTATTCAAACCCCAGGCCTCCGCGCGGCGAACGGCCATCTCGCCGGCCTTGGTGTCCCACGCTTCGCCGTATCGCCGCGCCAGGTTCCATCCGTAAAAATCTCCCGGCCCCGGGCGGCGCCCCGTGCTGGCCGCCGGAACGCCCGCCGGAGGCTCGGCGGCGTAGTAGTTCTCGCGGCCGGCGATGCGCGTGCCGCCTCCATAGCTTCCGAAGCCGTTGACTCCCATGGATAGGAACAGGTGCCCGTCGGGGTCCACGAACCACCACTTGCCGTCTATCTGCTCCACCCGGAAGAAGCCGGTCGCCTTGGCCTTGGTGCTAGCGAATCCGCCGTACTTACAGTAGCCGAACTGGCCCGGACGCAGCGACTTATCCTCGCTGTCCCACTCGCTCTTCAGTTGCTCCAGGCTCTCGATCTTCCCCGCATACTCGGCCGGAATCCACTGTCCGAACTCATCCACCACCGGCAGCTTGTCCAGGATCGTCGATCCCGGGTCGTCATTGGCAAGGTGGACGTCGCGTATATCCAGCGTGGGGTTGCCCACCGGCGCCACCATGGCCACCGCCAGCGCCTGCACCGCCTTGATGGGGCCGAACGGTCCCACCACCGCCATCCAGAACGGGGCTCGCGCCTTGTTGAAGACCGCGGCCAGATCCTGGCCCTCCTGGCTCTGGCTCTGGAAATAGGCCAACGGCACCGCCGCGCGGATCCACACGCCCCCTCCGAACTGGTGGAAGCGCATGGCCCGCATCCCGTCCGCCGTGTACAGCCGCAGCAGAAACCGCTGCGGGGTGGACGATTTCACGTCCATCACCAGGAACTTATACGCAGACCAGTCGGACGGCAGATCCGGGTTCAGGTCCTTGATAGCCCACCTATGCTCCGAAACCGGAAACTCGTGCGTCAGAGTGGGCACGTATTCGGTGGCAAACTTCTCCCGTGTCGGTGCATTGGAGTCGAACACCACGTGCTGGACTCCGCCCGCGGCCACTCCGGCCGGGGTGAAAACCATCGGCAATGCCAGAATCAAACTCGGAATCGTAAGTCGCATTCGCGTTCCTCCTAAGTGGCGGATATCTTCAGTGCGATGCCATAGTCGCGAGGCTTGTCCCGCGGCATGCGCACCTTCGGGCCGGCGCTCTTGGCCGCCGGCGGCCCGAAGACCATTATGGACTGCCCGGTCCGGTTTTGGGTACTCCGCGCCGCCGCTTCCTTGATTTTCCGGGTTGACGGATTCGTCTCAACATCCCGGCCGTGGCTGTACGATAATGGCGTATCCACCCGTGTCCGGACGCATCGCGTTTCAGTACCCCAACTTCCGCTTCTTCCTGACGGCGCGCTTCCTCATCGCCACCGCCTCGGAGATGCAGGCCGTCGCCGTCGGCTGGCAGATCTACGCCATCACCCATCGCCCGCTCGACCTCGGACTGGTGGGCCTCGCCCAGTTCCTCCCCGGCGTGCTCCTTTTTCTGCTGGCCGGCCATACCGCCGACCGCGTCCCGCGCCAGCGCATCCTGGTCGCTTGTTGCGCCGGCTTCGCGCTGTGCTCCCTGGCGCTCGTGGCGCTCACCCTGCATGGCATCGCCCGCCTCTGGCCCATCTACGCCGTGCTGCTATCGAGCGGCGCCGTCCGCGCCTTCAACGGACCAGCCTCGCAGGCCTTCGTGCCGCTGCTCGTGCCCGTCGAGCACTTCCCCAACGCCGTGGCTTGGAACGCCTCGGTGTTCATGAGCGCCGTCATCGTCGGCCCCATGATCGGCGGGCCGCTTTACGGGTTCCTCGGCAACCCCGTTCCCGTTTACGCCCTCGCCGCCGCGGCCACCCTCGCCGCGCTGGTTCTGATCGCGGCCCTCCGCCTGCCGCCCGCTTCGCGTCCGCCCGCCGCCGCCAGCGTGGAAGCCGTTCTGGGCGGGCTCCGCTATATCCGCCGCACGCCCCTGGTGCTGGGCGCCATCTCGCTCGACCTCTTCGCCGTGCTGCTCGGCGGCGCCGTCGCCATGCTGCCGGTGTACGCCCGCGACATTCTCAAACTCGGGGCCACCGGCCTGGGTCTGCTCCGCGGCGCTCCCGGAGCCGGCGCGCTCGCAACCGCCGTGGCGCTGGCCCACTGGCCCCTGCGCCGCCGCGCCGGTTACGCCATGCTGGCCTGCGTGGCGGCCTTTGGAGCCTTCACCATCGTCTTCGGCCTCTCGCGCAGCCTGCCCCTGTCGCTCGCCGCCCTGGCGATGGCCGGCGCCTGCGACATGATCAGCGTCAACGTCCGCCAGACCATGGTCCAGTTGACCACTCCCGACCCGATGCGCGGCCGCGTCAGCGCGGTCAACGGGCTCTTCGTGGGCGCATCCAACGAGCTCGGCCAGTTCGAATCCGGCATCGCCGCGCACTGCTTCGGCGTCGTCCCCTCGGTGGTTCTCGGCGGGATCGGCACGCTCGCCGTCGTGGCCGCGTGGGCCTGGCTCTTCCCCGCCCTGCGCCGCGTCGACCGCCTCGTCTCGCTCGCCCCGCCCGCCGCGCGTTGACCGCGGCCCGCGCTTCACTTCTCGCGCAGCCTGGCTTTCACGAACTCCATCTCCGTCTGTTTCGGAATCCCCGGCTCGAAGCAGCGGCGGCAGCGGGCCTCGTACATGTCCGAAGCGCCCACCACGATCAGCTCCTCGCTCCCCCGCAGGCGCTGCGTGTGCTTGGCCGGGTTCCCGCACCGCACGCAGATCGCCAGCGTCTTGGTGATGCTCTCGGCGTGCGCCAGCAGGTCCGGTATGGGCGCGAACGGACGCCCCAGGTAATCCGTGTCCAGCCCCGCGACGATCACCTGCTTGCCGCTGTCGGCCAGGTGCTGCGCCACTTCCACCAGTTGCGGGCCCATGAAGTTGGCCTCGTCGATGCCCACCACCTCCGAGCGCCAGTCGATGCGGTCCACAATCTGCGAGGCGTCGTTCAATACCTGCGAGTGCAACCGCAGATCCCCGTGCGAGACGATCTCATCCTCCGAGTAGCGGTTGTCGATCGCCGGCTTGAACACTTCCACCCGCTTGCGCGCGATCATGGCCCTGCGCAGGCGCCTGATCAGTTCCTCGCTCTTGCCCGAAAACATCGGGCCGCAAATCACTTCGATCCATCCAACGTTGCCCGTGATAATGTCCATACCAGACCGTTACAGCATGGCACATTCGCCGCTTCGCCGCCACAGGCAGCCGCGGAGAACCCGGGCACTCGCTTCCCCCCGTCACTCCTCCCGCTCGCTCAGCCGCGAGATCGTCGAAAGATCTTCCAACGTCGTGGTGTCGCCCGTCACCTCGCCCCCGGCCGCAATCTCCTTCAGCAGCCGTCGCATGATCTTGCCGCTGCGCGTCTTGGGCAGCGCCTCCGTAAAACGTATATCGTCCGGCTTGGCCAGCGAGCCGATCTCCCTGGCCACCCATGCGCGCAGTTCCTCTTTCAATTGCGGGCTCGGCCGCTGCCCCGCTTTCAACGTGACGAAGGCCGCGATCGCCTGCCCCTTGAGATCGTCCAGTCTCGCCACCACCGCCGCTTCGGCGACCTTGTTATGCGCCACCAGCGCCGACTCCACTTCCATGGTGCTCAAACGGTGCCCGCTCACGTTGATCACATCGTCGATGCGGCCCATGACCCAGAAGTAGCCGTCCCCGTCCTTGCGGGCGCCGTCGCCCGTGAAGTACATGCCGGGAATCTGCGACCAGTACTGGTCCTGGTAGCGCTTCGCGTCTCCGTAAATGGTGCGCAGCATGGCGGGCCACGGGCGCTTCAACACCAGCAGCCCGCCGCCCCCCGGCGCAACCGGTTCGCCCTCGCGCGTCACCACGTCGGCGCTCACGCCCGGCAAGGGCCGCGTGGCCGAGCCCGGCTTGGTGGGCGTCGCGCCCGGAAGCGGGGCGATCATGATCATCCCGGTTTCCGTCTGCCACCACGTGTCCACGATGGGGCAGCGGCCGTGCCCGATGTTCTCGCGGTACCACATCCAGGCTTCCGGGTTGATGGGCTCGCCCACCGTTCCCAGCAGGCGCAGGCTCTTCATGGGGTGCTTCCGCGGCCATTCCACGCCGAACCGCATGAAGGCGCGGATGGCCGTGGGAGCCGTGTAGAAGACGTTGACCTTGTGACGCTCGATGATGCGCCAGAACCGGTCCGGCTCGGGATAGTTGGGCGCGCCTTCGTACATCAGCGTGGTGGCGCCGTTCTGCAACGGACCGTAGACGATGTAACTGTGGCCCGTAACCCAGCCTATGTCGGCCGTGCACCAGTACACGTCTTCGTCCTTGAGATCGAATACCCACTTAGCCGTAATGTAAGTGCCCACCGAGTAACCGCCGGTGGTGTGCAGGATGCCCTTGGGCTTGCCCGTGGTTCCCGAAGTGTAAAGAAGATACAGCGGATGCTCGGCGTCGAGCGGCTCAGCCGCGCATTCGTCGGAGGCGTTGGCCATCAGCTCGTGCCACCAGTGGTCGCGGCCGCCGAACATGGTCTGCGGCGTGCCCGTCCGCCGGTACACGATCACGTGCTTGACCGACGGGCAGGAGAGCGCGGCTTCATCCACCGCCGGCTTCAGCTTGATCTCGGCGCCCCGGCGGTAGGAGCCGTCCTGCGTGATCACAAGCGACGCCTGCGAGTCGGTGATCCGGTCCACCAGGGCGTTGGCCGAAAAGCCGCCGAAAACCACCGTGTGGGGCGCGCCAATCCTCGCGCAGGCCAGCATGGCGATGGGAAGCGCGGGGCACATGCCCATGTAGATGGCCACCCGGTCGCCCTTCCCCACCCCCAGCGACCTCAGCACGTTGGCGAATTTCGAGACCTCGATCAGCAGTTGCTGGTAAGTCAGCGTCTCCACCTCGCCCGGCTCGCCTTCCCAGATAATGGCGGCCTTGTTGCGGCGGCTGCCGGCCACATGCCGGTCCAGGCAGTTATAAGAAAGGTTGATCTGCCCGCCCGAAAACCACTTGGCCCACGGGCAGTTCCATTCCAGCACCTGGTCCCACGGCTTGAACCAGTGCAGTTGGCCGGCGATCCTGCCCCAGAACGTTTCCGGGTCGGTTTCGGCCTCCTGGTAGAGCCACTCGTATTCCTCCATCCCGCGAATGTGAGCCTGGTCGCGGAACTCGTTGGAGCATTCGAAGACGCGGTTCTCCGTGAGCACGGAGTCGATATTCGGTTGTGAGGCAGGCGGCATGGAGAGTCCTTTCACTATATCGCGGGCCGCGTCGCGCACCGCTGGCGCTTTATTGGACGCGCCCGCGGCGCGGACGGATTCACCCGCGAAGTGGTAGCGCCGGGACTCGCCGCAGAACCGCCCGTTCCATCGGCGGCCGGGCTGGTTACTCCCCGCCGGCGCCTTAGAACGAGACCCGCGCGCTCAACTGAAACTCGCGGCCGGGCGTGGACGCTTCCGTGATAGTGCCGAATTGCGGCGTGTTGACGAAGCGGTTGGGCGTACCCCAGTTCGAATGGTTCAGCGCGTTGAAGGACTCGCCCCGAAGCTCGATGCGCAGCCGTTCCGCCAGCGCGAACGAGCGGACCAGCGCGAGATCCATCGTTTGCGTGCCGGGCCCATAGACCGTATTCCGTCCCACGTTGCCGAAGGTGTACGCGGCTGGAGTGGCGAACGAGGCTGGGTTGAACCACTCCGCCGTGGTTCGCGTGCCGGCGCCGAAAACCGGCTGTCCCGTATAGTTCGCGCGAATCGGATTCTCGCCCACGATGGCTCCCGCGTTGGCCGTGTCGCCAAAAACCGAAATCGTAAACGGGAAGCCGCTCTGCACCTGGTAGATGGTGGAAAGCCGCCAGTTGCGCGTAAGCGTGCGCCGCCAGCCCGCGCTTCTTATGGCCGGCAGTTCATATACGGCGCTCAGCGAGAAACGATGGCGCACGTCGCAGGCCGGGCCTTTCTCGGCGGCCAGGTCGTTATCGTTCTGCGGAATCGAGGATTCCGCCATAGGTGAGCGGAACTCGGGGGCGTTACTTAGATTCTTCGCGAAGGTGTAATTCGCCAGCAGGCTCAGCCCATGTGAATACCGCCGCCGCAGGCTCACGTATCCCGCGTCGTACCAGCTTCGCGCGATGTTCTGAAGGTCGTTCACGGAACTAACCGGGAATGTGCCGCTCGCCACCTGGATCGTACTCGGAAACACGGTCCCGGGCAGAAACGTGGCCGTGGCATGCGGCCGGCGCGGCTGAATCGCGCCCGGTCCGGGCGGCGCATTGTTGATGAGGTCCGCTTGCTGCAGGTGCAGCCCACGCTCGCCGTGATAACCGGCTTCGAGCGTCGTCGCCTGCCCAAGGCTCTTCTCGAACGACCCGCTCCACTGCTGCACGTATTGCGCCCGCGCGCGCGGATCGAAGCCCGTGAAACTCACCACCGTGCTGCCAAGCACCGGCTGCGGGAAGTTAAATCCGGCGATCTGCGGAGTGAAGTTGTCGCTCTGCTGGGTGATGGGGAACAGAATAGGCACGTTGTGCAACTGGTTGCACCATGTGTTCAGATCCACCGGCATATAGAAAACTCCGTACGCCGCGCGGAACACCAGGCCGCTGTTCTTGAAGTGGTGCGCCACGCCGAGGCGCGGAGCGAAGCGCAGCTTCGGGGGATACTGCAGCCCGCGTGGCATTCCCTCCTGACCGCCGATGAAGGCCACCAACTGGCCGTTCTCCTGCATGATGTTACTCCACTGGCGCTGAATGTCCACCAGCGGCGTTTCGAATTCGTATCGCACGCCCACATCGATCGTGGTTGAAGACGCCACCCGCCAGGTGTCCTGCACGAAAGCGTCCGCCGACCAGTTCCTCAGGTTCATGCTGGGCACGCCGGCTTGCAATTGCCGCGACGCGGGATCGCCCAGCAGAAAACTCGCCAATGCGGAACCGGTGCCGTCGTTGGTGGACGTTTGCGTGGTGAAACCCGGCGTGAATTGGTAGTACCCGCGGCTCTGCACCAGCGCCCACATGGGCCAGATCACCTTCCGGTAGGCCCCTCCAAACTTGAAGCTGTGGCGGCCCTTCTGCCACGACAGCGTTTCCCGGCCCTCGAAAGTCGTGCTCCATTGGTGCATCGGCGTGGCCTGCCAGGCGTCGCCGAACGGGGAGTACCCTTGGACGTTGAAATACGGCGCGCCCCATGCGGCCCGTCCGCCGAAGTTCGTGCCGGTGATTCCCAGCGCGTCGACGATGTCGTTCACGAAGTTGTTCTCCGACCAGTGGAACATGGCGAGACGGGAGACGCCCACGGAAGCCGTGTTGACGACCGTTGGCGAGAGGATGCGGGTCCAGATGATGGCTCCGTTCTGGGAGGCATTGTCGAAGTTAAAGCCGTAACCCGGCAGGTTCTGCGGCGTGAATCCCTGCTCGTTGCCCGACGAGAAGCGCACATTGAGCGTGCCGCTGTTGCCGAACATGCGGTCGACGCGAATCGTGCCCTGATTGTTGCGCTCGGTCGCGTCGCGGACATCCAGCAGGTTATTCGAGTCCATGCCGGCGCCGAACACCGCCGGCGTTCCGTTCATCGTCATGCCGTAACCCATGTCGCCCGTCGTGTTGGGACGCGGCGTGTAACTCTTGAGCATCAGGGCGGCCGCCGGATTGAGCCGTGAGGCCGGAATCGCGTTACTCGGGAACGCGGTGCGCAACGTCTGAGGATTGGCGGTGGTCACCGGCAGCGCCGCGATATAGTTCGGATTCGCATAGGAGGTGGAGGGGTCGAAAATGTGGGCTCCGCTCGCGCCGAAGTCGCCCAGCGATTCCGCGCCCGTCGGCACGGTGTCCATCGCGGTCTGCGCCTCGGTCCGGCGGAAGCCCTCGTAGTTGGCGAAAAAGAACGTCCGCTTTCCGAAGAGTGGACCGCCGATCGAGCCGCCGTAGTTATTCTGGACCAGATGACTGGTGCCGGGCATCTCGTTCCAGGTGCGCGCGTCGAGCGCATTGTTCCGCAGGAATTCGTACCCGGTTCCGTGGAACTCGCTGCCCCCCTGACGCGTGATGATATTCACCTGGCCACCGCCCGCGCCGCCCAGTTCCGCCGAGTAACTGCCCGTTTGCACCTGAAACTCCTGCACCGCATCCGGCGACAGACTCAGGTTCATGGTGTTGAACGTGGGATCGGTATTCGTGACGCCATCGAGCAGGTAATAGTTCGAGTTGGGCCGGTTGCCGCCTATGGTAATCGCGGACCTCTGGCCGGGGCGCCAATAGAGCGGGCTCATATCGCCGGTTTGCGCGCCGTGACCCACGTGCGCGTCCGGCACCGTGAGCGCCAGGTCGATCAACATCCGTCCGTTCAGCGGTAAGTCCTGAATCGACTTCGGTTCCACCACTTCGCCGATGCTGGCGTCCTGCGTTTTCAGGTTCTCGGTGGACGCGATGACCGAGACGATCTCGTGCTTCTCGCCGAGTTCGAGCGAAAGATCGAGCCCCATGTGCTGCCCGACCTCGAGCACCACATCGCGTCTCTGGTCCGAAAAGCCCGTGGCGCTCACCTGCAACGAGTAGTCGCCCGGCGCCAGGTTCGGCACCTCGAACAGACCGTCGTAGTTCGTCGCGGTCTGCCGGACGGTCGCGGTTGCCTTAGCCGTAACCGTAACCCGCGCCCCGGAAACGGGTGTTTGAGTGGGGTCCTGAACTCTACCGCTCAGCGTCGCAAAATTGGTCTGCGCGAATGCCCACCCGCAGGCCGCAAGAAGGATTACCGACAGCTTAGTCATCATGAACCTCTCGTCCGGGATATGTGTGCTCGATACCGGTCACACGATTCGCCACCCGACGGCCGCCCACGAGATTGGGACACCATCGTCAAGATCAGGAGTTTCTCACCTTTTAGTCTTTTACGAAATACTGCAAACCCATTAGATGCGCGCTGCCCGGCTCCGAGCCGTGCAGAGGCGCCGCCTTGGGCCGCGACTTAGTGTAATCGCACTATTGCACTCGTCCGCAGCCCACAGTATTCTCTAAGTTACAAACTCGGACGCAAGCAAGCCGGCATTGCCCGCCCGCCGGATTCCTGCGCTGTGTCCACTACTGATTTACGGCCAGTTATCAGGTGTGGAAGAATCTTAGCCGGACAGCAGTGATCGGCTGAAGGGGTACAGTCCACGTCGCCACGGCGTGAAAGAGAATGTCACGCTCGGTGGCAAGATAGTTAAGTCGAACTCAAACCAGGCTTCCCGCTTCTGGGCGGGGACGTCGGCGGAGAGCACGGCAACACGGATGCCCTCCCGTCCGAGGATGGCCTCCAGGCGGCGGGTGATATCGCGCGTCTGCGTATGAACCGCGTAAGTGCCTTGACCGCGAGAAACTGTTCCTTTGCCACGGGCCGCTCGCTCACGCTCGCGGTTCT
>Ga0326728_10002960_pt1 | contig 54814 bp, 50 predicted proteins | sample MB3enrmetagenome_FD_207602 | JGI IMG/M metagenome (GOLD analysis project Ga0326728, IMG submission 207602) | Lab enriched peat soil microbial communities from McLean, Ithaca, NY, United States - MB31MN | ecosystem: Environmental > Terrestrial > Soil > Wetlands > Peat | place: USA: New York... | reverse complement strand
TCCGAGCAGGAACTCCAGCAGCTCAATATGTTCCTGGTTCTTCCGCTGGTCGTCTGCTTCGCCACCCTGATGAGCATCCTCAACTACCCCGACAGCGCCATGGCCCGCGTCCTCGCCCTCGTCCCGCCCTTCACCCCGTTGCTGATGTACCTGCGCGTCTCCCTCGGCCATCCCACCCACACCGAGATCGTCGCCTCCATCGCGCTCACCTCGGCCTCCATCTACGCCATCGTCTGGGTCACCAGCCGCATCTACCGCGTCGGCGTCCTCATGTACGGCAAACGGCCCACCCTTCCCGAACTCCTCCGCTGGCTCAAATACAGCTAGAATGCGGATGCGGCAATTTCTCGCGCCGCGCAAGGGAGAAACATCCGTGAGCGTAGTGGCAGGGGTCGACTTCGGCACGCTGAGCGTGCGCATCTCCATCTTCGACAAGCTCCGCGGCAAGCTCGGCTCGGCGGTCGCCGAATATCCGCTGCACAGCTCGCCCACCGACCCGCAGCTCAAGACGCAGTCGCACGACGACCAGATGTCCGCCCTCGCCCGCGCCATGCGCGAGGCAATTAAAGTCAGCGGCATCGACGGCCACGAGATTAAATCCATCGCGCTCGACACCACCGGCTCCAGCGTCATCCCCGTCGGCGAGAACCTTGTCCCCCTCGGCGAGTACTACCTCTGGTGCGACCACCGCGCCGCCGCCGAAGCCGCCGAGATCACCCGCGCCGCGCACAACGCCCACTTTGAAGGAATCGACTGGTGCGGCGGAGTCTACAGCTCCGAGTGGGGCTGGTCCAAGCTCCTCCACTGGCTTCGCCACAACCCTGATCTGCGCCCCAAATTCCTCACCGCCCTCGAGCACTGCGACATGGTCGCCGCCACGCTTTGCGGCATCACCGACCCCGCCGAAGTTCCGCGCAGCGTCTGCGCCATGGGCCACAAGTGGATGTGGAATCCGCGCTGGGGAGGGCTGCCGCCGGAGGAGTTCCTCGTCTCCGTCGACCCGCTCCTCGCCGGTGTCCGCGCCAAGCTCACCGGCCGCTACGCGACCTCCGACAAGATCGCCGGCCATCTCTCCGCACACTGGGCCGAAGCCCTCGGCCTCGCCCCTGGAATCCCCATCCCCACCGGCGCATTCGACGCCCACTGGGACGCCCTCGGCGCCAACATCCGTCTCGGCGATGTAGTCAACGTCATCGGCACCTCCACCTGCATCATCGGCCTCAGCGACCAGCAGACCCTCGTCCCCGGCGTCTGCGGCGTAGTCCCCGGATCGGTCGATCCCGCGCAGGTCGGCATCGAGGCGGGAATGTCCGCCGTGGGCGACGTCTTCGCCGCCATCGCGCGCCGCGCCGGAACCACCGTGGCCGCGCTGTCAGAAGCGACCGCGAACTTCAAAGCCGGCCAGACCGGCCTGCTCCGCCTCACCTGGGACAATGGCGACCGCACCGTCCTGGTCAACCCAGCCCTCGGCGGCGTCACCTTAGGATGGAACCTCCACCACACCGCCGCCGACGAGCTCTTCGCCGCCATCGAAGGCTCCGCCCTGCACACCCGCGTCATCTTCAACCGCATGGAAGAGAACGGCGTGCCCATCCGCCGCGTCATCAACGGCGGCGGAATCCCCAAGAAGAACGCCAAGCTCAACCAGGTCTACGCCAACGTCCTGCGCAAGCCCGTCCTCGTCCCCGAGGGCGATGTCACATCGCTCGGCTCGGTCATCATCGCCTTCCTCGCCGCCGGAGATTTCCCCACCATCGAAGCCGCGCAGAACTCACTCTGCCCGCCCTTCAAGACATTTCTACCCGAACCCACCGAGGCCGCGCGCTACGACCGCCTCTTCCCGCTCTTCCGCGACGCCTACTTCGCCCTCGGCACGCCCGACGCCTCACCCGCCGCCCTCGGCCGCATCCTGCCCGAGCTGCAATCCATCCGCCGCGAAGCCACCACGGCCAGCAGCCATGAATCTATTCGGGAATGAGGCTTAGCCAACGATAGTCGTCAACTGAAGTATCTTCTCCCCTAACTCCCGATCTCCTTCAATTTTAATCTGCGTTCGAACTGAATCGCGGTCCATGCCCTTCGTAAAGAGCCGCCAAGCCAGCTCCTGCGGTATGGTCACTCGCGCCGCGAAGTCCCCGGCTGCCTCTCTCACCAGGCCCCATGCACTCCTCCCTCGCGACAGAAACCATCGCCCGCCGCACTCGCCCGCAATCTCCACCATCAGAATGGTTCCAGCAGGTGCATCAGTCTTCCGGAAGTGATGCGGGAGTCCGCGCAGAAAACAATCGAGCACCGGGTGATAAAGTTCCGGAGTCATGATGCCGGGCCGGTTCGTAGCAAGCCGAATCTGCTGCTGGTGATGCCAGCGCTCCGTCAGCTCGCGGGCCGTATCGAACCAGTTCAGAGACCTGTCCTCACCCGCCCAGCTAACCCCAAAGACAGCAGGAGCAAACGGGTCGAGAGCCTCGTGGAATTCGGCGCTCTGCAGACAAGCCACTTTCATCATATCGATCAAGACAGGCGGACTCAGCCGCCGGTAGACAGCCACGCCCTCCCCATTCAACTGATTGACCAATGCAACGACATCGCCGGGAGCGCGGACTGCGACGGCTTCCACAGTGCAGGAGTCACGGACCATGGACAGCTTGCGAAGCGCCGTATCAAGCAGGTGGGCTGCCACGTCGCGGACCTTCCACAACGGCGCAACGGTCTGAAGCTCCCACTCGCTCGGTGCAAGCGACTCCAGCAGATCAATCAGTAGCCCATCCACTCTGCGGATCAGCGGAGCACACAGGATGGGATCGAGGCTGTCAGGCTGATTTGCCATACTGTTTCTTCAGACTAGCAAAATCAAACCGGCTCATGCGGCCGTCATCTCCGCGGCCCGGACGAAGCGGAAACGAACCCACTCCCCGACACGGCCCCTTAAAAACCCCGCGTCAGCTCATACGGAAAGAACGACAGCGTTCCATCCGAGCGCTGGATCTTCAACGTCAGGTTGGTCGTCCCGTTGATCGTCGACGCCACCACGGTCCCCGTCGCGTCCCGTTTTGAGAAGTCCACATGGAACGACTTCACCGGCCCCCTCCACTCGCTCTCGGTCGTAAAGTCTTCGGTGAACCGAGCCAGCGGATAGTCGGCATATTTTTGCGGATGCTGCTGCCAGTTCGGATCGTTGTTAAAGATCCCGAACGCCTTGGGATACTCCCCCGCCTGCACCGCCGTTAGAAACACATTCACCCTGTGCTCCGCCGGCAGGTTGGTGAACAGCCATCCGTGTCCCAGCAGAAAGCCCGTCAGCGTAAGCACCGCCATCACCGCGACAAAGGTCCCCAACCCCACCCAGATGTTGCGCCTCTGGTTTTCCTTTCGCTCGTCAAACTCCGGTGCATTCAGCAGCGTCATCGCCCAAATCCTCCGTGTATCGGTTCCCCTATATTAGACACCGAAGGCGCTCCCAAGGGCCATGCTGTCACTGCCACCCGAAGGCATTCTGGAAGATCTCAACCTCGCTGGCCCCGCCGATCGAGTACACCGAGACCACGTCGAAGCGCACCCGGGCCGTCAGCCGCTCGCTCTCGTGCAGGCCCCGCAGGTAGGCCCTCGCCAGGTTGCGCACCATCGTGCGTTTCTCCTCGTCTACGGCGCTCTCCGCCGGAGTGATGTCCCGCTCGGTCCGCGTCTTCACCTCGACAAAGCAAAGCCAGTCCCCGTCCCACCCGATCAAGTCGACATCGCCATGCAACCGGGCGCTGGTCCAGCGCCGCGCCACTATCCTGAGTCCGCGCCGCTTCAGCTCGAAGTATGCCGCCCGCTCGCCGGCGAGTCCCGTAGCCAAATGAGAGGCCGTCGCCGGTCCGCGCCCCATCCGCGCCCGCAGGCCATGCATCCGCCCCAGCGCCCACTCCTGCGCGTCGATCCACCGCCTCGCAATCTTCCCCGCTGCCGCCATGCACGCGATCATACCCCGAATCGCCGCATCTGTGCGAACATCGATCCTTCCACAATCTACCCCATTGCCCCAGCCCAGGATTCCTGCGATACTTAAACGTGCCCCACTCGCGTGGCCAATCCAAACAACTAAATATTCGGAGGCGCAGATGTCAGCAAAATACATCTTTGTAACAGGCGGAGTTGTGTCTTCGCTCGGCAAGGGCCTTGCCGCAGCCTCCATCGGCTGCCTGCTGGAGGCGCGCGGCATCAAGATCAACATGATGAAGTTCGACCCCTACCTCAACGTCGATCCCGGCACCATGTCGCCCTTCCAGCACGGCGAGGTCTTCGTCACCGACGACGGCGCGGAGACCGACCTCGACCTCGGCCACTACGAGCGCTTTACCCACGCCCGCCTCTCCCGCGACAACAACCTCACCACCGGTCGCATCTACGAGCAGATCATCACCAAGGAGCGCCGCGGAGACTACCTCGGCAAGACCGTCCAGGTCATCCCCCACGTCACCAACGAGATCAAAAACGCCATGCGCAAGGTCGCCGCCGACTGCGAGGTCCTCATCGTCGAGATCGGCGGCACCGTCGGCGACATCGAGTCCCTCCCCTTCCTTGAGGCCATCCGCCAGATGCGCCAGGACCTCGGCCGCGACAACACCCTCTTCGTCCACGTCACCCTCATCCCCTGGATCGCCGCCGCCCGCGAGCTCAAGACCAAGCCCACCCAGCACTCCGTCAAGGAGATGCTCTCCATCGGAATCCAGCCCGACATCCTGCTCTGCCGCAGCGACCGCGCCGTCCCCCGCGAGATGCGCGCCAAGATCGCCCTCTTCTGCAACGTGCAGGAGAACGCCGTCATCGCCGCACGCGACGTCGCCAGCATCTACGAGGTTCCGCTCAACTTCGCCGCCGAGGGCGTCGACGCTCTCGTTCTGCAACTCCTGCGCATCGACGCCCCTGCCCCCGACCTCGCCCGCTGGCAGGAGGTCGTCCACCGCGCCTACCATCCCGCCGATGAGGTCTCCATCGCCATCGTCGGCAAGTACGTCGAGTACGAGGACAGCTACAAATCCCTTAAGGAAGCGCTCGTCCACGGCGCGCTCGCCCACAACCTCAAGCTCAAGGCCACCTGGGTCGAGGCCGAGGGCCTCGAAACCCACGACCCTCCCATCGGCGACGCGCCCGGTCGTCCCAACCGCGACTACGAGCGGCAGCTCGAAGGCTTCGACGGCATCCTCGTCCCCGGCGGCTTCGGCAAGCGCGGCATCGAGGGCATGTTGAACGCCATCCGCTACGCGCGCGAGTCAGCCACGCCCTTCTTCGGCATCTGCCTCGGCATGCAGACCGCATGCATCGAGTACGCGCGCAATGTCTGCGGCCTCGCCGGCGCAAACTCCGGCGAGTTCGATCCCGCCACCCCCCACCGCATCATCTACAAACTCCGCGAACTCACCGGCGTCGAGGAGATGGGCGGCACCATGCGCCTCGGCGCCTGGACCTGCAAGCTCGAACCCGGCTCGCTCGCCGCCAAGGCCTACGGCACAACCGAGATCAGCGAGCGCCACCGCCATCGCTACGAGTTCAACCGCGAGTACGAACCCGTCTTGACGGGAGCAGGATTGCGCCTCACCGGAACCACCCCCGACGCCACCTACGTCGAGATCGTCGAGATTCCCACCCACCCCTTCTTCCTCGGCTGCCAGTTCCACCCCGAGTTCAAATCCAAGCCGCTGGAGCCCCACCCCATCTTCCGCGACTTCATCGCCGCCAGCTACAAAAACCGCCTGAAGGACAATCCCGCTCCGGCACAGCAGTCCTCCCGCGTCACCGCCAGCTAGCAATGTATTATTTTGACCACTTTCTTGCGCGTAACTGACCTATAGTAGTGGTCAACGCGGCCTGTAGAGCGAACAGGCGTCTTTCCATCTCTATTGGCAGCTCTCCACGTTCATGCAAGCCGAAGATTAGGAGTCGCGTCGATGCAAAAGCGCAAACTCGGAAACAGCAATCTGGAAGTTTCGGCTCTCGGCCTTGGCTGCATGGGCATGAGCTTCTCCTATGGTCCGCCCAAAGACGAGCAGGAGATGATCGCTCTGCTCCGCGCCGCCGTCGAACGCGGCGTCACTTTTTTCGATACGGCGGAGGTATACGGTCCATTCACTAATGAGGTGCTGGTCGGCAAAGCTCTCTCCCCCATTCGCAAGCAGGTGGTGATTGCCACCAAATTCGGTTTCAACCTCAATCCCGACGGAAGCCCCGGCTGGCAGGGCCTGAATAGCCGCCCCGAACGCATCAAGGAAGTAGCCGAAGCTTCTCTGAAGCGACTCAATATCGATGCAATCGACCTGTTCTATCAGCACCGTGTCGATCCTGATGTCCCAATCGAGGAAGTAGCGGGCGCAGTCAAGGAACTGATTCAGGCGGGCAAGGTGAAGCACTTCGGCCTGTCCGAAGCAGGGGTGCAGACAATTCGCCGCGCGCACGCCGTTCAGCCCGTGACCGCGCTGCAGAGCGAATACTCGATCTGGTGGAGAAAACCTGAGGAAGAAGTGCTGCCAACGCTGGAAGAGCTGGGCATCGGACTGGTGGCCTATAGTCCTCTGGGGAAGGGTTTTCTCACCGGAAAGATCGATGAGAACACAAAGCTCGGCAGTGACGATTTCCGCAGCACTCTACCTCGTTTTACGCCGGAGGCAATGAAGGCGAATCAGTCCGTTATCGATCTGCTCAGCGCGGTCGCAAAGAAGAAGAACGCAACGCCTGCTCAGATCGCGCTCGCCTGGCTACTGGCCCAGAAGCCGTGGATTGTTCCCATCCCGGGCACGACCAAGCTGTCGCGGTTGGACGAGAATATCGGCGCAGTCGCGATTCAACTCAGCGCAGACGATCTGCGCGAAATCGACACCGCTGCATCAAAGATCCAGGTTGAAGGGAATCGATATCCGGAATCCCTGGAGAAGCTGACCGGCCGCTAATACGGAATCAGTGCAGTGTACCCTGAGACTCCGCCCCATTCATCGCGCCTTTGTCTCTCGCGATGAGTGGGCATTCCCCGCCCGCAACCCCACCACATCATCCAGAATCCGCTCCGCCACGTCCCGCTTCCCCCATCTCCGGAATCCCCATCGCGTCCTGGCAGAAGCCCGCTTTCCTCCCGCCACCCGAGCCAGGGAGATCTCCTCGACGCTGCATCTTCCTCTGCAAAAGCCGCGTCCTTCCTATCAGCAAGCCTCTCCCGCGAACGAATCTCAAAAAAATGCGTTCGCGTGCAACTATCTCCTTCAACCGGTGTTCCTTAGAAAAACGGCTTGCACAAGGCGTTGTCCCTCAGGGTCATCCTCCGCCGCTTCTGCTCCGCTATAGCGGCCTTTCAACCAGGGTCCATTCAGAGAAAGGATTTTATGAAGCGACTGATCTCCTCTTCGCTCACCCTCCTGATCACCTTCTGCCTGCTAGTGGCCACCGACCGCCGCGCCTGGGGATACGTCGATCCTGGCTCCGGCCTCATCGCCCTCCAGACATTCGCCTCCGTGGGCGCGGCCTACGCCTACTTCATTCGCCGCCGTATCCGCGCCTTCTTCGCAAGCAAGGAGCAGGCCGAAACCGTTGCCATGCCGGTTGCGGCCGAGTCATCAGAGTCCCGCGAAGTCGCATGACCGAAGCGTTGCCCCGCGCCACATTCCGCGATCCTGCCGGCTCGCTCCGCTTTGATGGCGAACTGGCCGTCCGCAGCATCGCACCTTCCGCGCGCGCGGACGTACTCGACTTTCTCCAGTCTCCCCTCTGCCAGGCCATGCAGCAGCGCGGCGACCTCATCGCCGCTGAAGTGGACGATTCCGGCCCGCAGCTCATCCTCCGCCATCCCAGAATCCCCATCCCCACCTACCCGTGGGAGTGGACCCCCACGCAGTGGCTCGCCGCCGCCAACCTCACCCTCGACCTCTGCGACCAGGCCATCGCCGCCGGTTGGGTCCTCAAGGACGCCACCCCGCTCAACGTACTCTTCCTCGGCCCGCGCCCCGTCTTCGTCGATATCCTCTCCTTCGAACGTCGGGACCCGGCGCGCCGCAACCCAGACCCATCCCTCTGGCTCGCCTACGGACAGTACGTCCGCACCTTCCTGCTCCCTTTGCTGATGAATCGCCTCCTCAACTGGCCGCTCTCCCTCAGCCTCTTTCGCCGCGACGGACTGGAGCCCGCCGAATGCTTCGCCGCTCTCCCCTGGCGTCATCGCCTCTCCCGCGCCGCGCTCTGGCCCATCACCCTGCCCACCCTGCTCGATCGCCGCAAGTCCGACGCCGCGCCCGCAAAAGTACTCACGCCGCCGAACTCCGCCACTCCGCAAAAAAAATCCCGCCCGCACGATCCGGAAATCGCAACTCACATCCTGCAGCGCACCCTGAAGGCCCTCCGCCGCCGCACCCTCCGCGCCGCGCCGCACTCCGCCCGCTCCAACTGGAGTGACTACCCGCAGACCCTCACTCACTACACTCCCGACGAGAGCCGCCAGAAGCTCGACTGGGTCCGCCACATCCTCGAAACCACGCGGCCCGCCCGCGTCCTCGACATCGGAGCCAACACCGGCGACTTCAGCGCGCTGGCCGCCTCGCTCGGCGCGGACGTCGTCTCCCTCGAGCGCGACCAGGCCGCCGCCGACCGCCTCTTCCGCATGGCCCGCCAGCGCGATCTCCCCATCCTCACCATCCACGCCGACCTTGCCCGCCCCACTCCCGCCGTTGGCTGGCGCAACGCCGAGTCCCTCGCCCTGCTTCCTCGCCTCGAATCCCAGTTCGACCTCGTCCTCATGCTCGCCGTCATTCATCACCTCCTGCTGATGGAACAGGTCCCCCTGCCCGAGATTCTCGCCCTCTGCCATCGCCTCACCCGCCGCCATCTCGTCCTCGAGTGGGTTCCCGTCACCGACCCCATGTTCCAGAGTCTCCTGCGCGGTCGCGACGCCTTCTACGGCTCTCTCTGCGAAGCCGGCCTCCTCGACGCCTGCGTCAACCGTTTCCGCTTGCTCGACCGTCAACCCCTCGCCAACGGCCGCGTCCTCTTCCTCTTTGCGAGAATCGAACCCGAAAGAACCGCCGAATGCTGAAGAAGCTCTGTCAATCTCTCGGCCTCGCCTCGATCATCCTGGTCACCAACTACGGCGATCTGCTCGGGGGTGGCGCGGACGTCCGCATGCACACCCCATTCCCCCTCGCCCAGGTCTGCTTCGCCCACATCGCAGATATCCTCATCCTCACTCTGCTGCTCTTCCTCCTCCTTTCCGCATGCGCGCGCACCCGCGTCTACCCCTGGCTGCGCCTTCTGCTCGCCATCGCCGTCCCGCCGTATCTGCTGCAGCGCACCCAGTCCATCAATTCCTTCGATCTCATCGAAGGCCTGGTTGCGCTCTTCCTCGTCCTCTGGGCCGCCATCGTTCTTCTGCTCCTCCTGCGCTTCGACAAGTGGTATCGCCGCCTCATGCGCACCGGCAGCTTCGTTGCCGCAGCCCTCGTCCTCTTCGCCCTCGCCAGCATCGCGCAACTCCTCTGGGTCGCCACCTGGAAGCCCGCGCCCAACCAGATCACCGCCTCCTGGAACCAGCCCGCCGCCACCCCACAGCCTCCGCGCCAGCATCCTCTCCTGGTCTGGATCGTCTTCGACGAGCTCTCCTACGACCAGCTCTTTGAGCACCGCGCTCCCAACCTCGCCCTCCCCAACTTCGACGCCCTCCGCGCCCAGAGCACGCTCTTCACCAACACCCAGTCCATCGGCATTCACACCGCCAAGGTTCTCCCCTCGCTGCTCACCGGCCGCCAAGTCGACGGCGTCCGCTACACCTTCCGCAATCGCCTCTGGGTCCACCACGCCGACGGTTCCGGCCGCCAGCTCGTCGACGGCGCCAGCTCCGTCTTCGGCGACGCCGTGCAGTCCGGATGGCGCACCGCCGCCGTCGGCTGGTACAACCCCTACTGCTCCGCCTACGCCCCCAGCATCCAGAACTGCTACTGGACCGACCACGACATGCAGGACGGCCCCATCTCGGAGCGTGCCACCCTCGCCGCCAACATCGCCTCCCCGCTCCACCAGCTCGCCGTCGAACTCATCTCTCCCGCCCGCGCCGACCGCGACCTATGCAACTACGACCTCCGCCTGCGCCACCTCACTCAGATCGATTTGCAGCAACACGCCCTCCAGCTCCTGCGCACTGATCAGGCAGACTTCGTCTTCCTCCACCTCTCCCTCCCCCACAGCCCCAACACCTGGAGCCGCGCCCGGAACGGCTTCACCAACCAGTGCGGCAGCTCCTACCTCGACAATCTCGCCCTCACCGACCGAGTCCTCGGCCAGCTCCTCGCCACCCTCCAGTCCTCCCCCCGCTGGCCCCAGACCACGCTCATCGTCCAGGGAGACCACGGCTGGCGCACCGCCCTCTGGCGAGGCCTGCCCGCCTGGACCGAGGAGGACGAAGCCGCCTCCCGCGGCGTCTTCGACCCGCGCCCCGCGCTGCTGATTCACCAGCCCAGCCAAACCCGGCCCCAGACCGTCGCCACCCCCTGGCCCCTCATCCAGGTCCACTCCGTCGTCGAACAGATACTCCACCACCAATACCCAAGCTTCTAACCGCGAAGCTCACCGAGGACCAGATACGGCTAATCGAACGCGATCATGATCTTGGTATACGCCGCCGGGTTCTCGCTCCACGCGCGCAGGATCGCCGGCGCCTCGTCCAGCGGCACGGTCGCGCTGATCGCCTCCGCGGTGGGGAACCGCTTCTGCTCGAACATGCGGATCACCTCCCGGAAGTCCTCGGGCAGCGCGTTGCGCGAGCCGCGGATGTCCAGCTCCTTCTGCACAAACAGCCGCGTCTCGAAGCTCACGTTCTCCTTGGCGTATCCGATGTAGACCACGCGCCCGGCGAACGAGACCTCCTCCACGGCCACGCGATAGGTGTCGGGCCGTCCGATCGCCTCGATGATCACGTCCGGCCCGTGGCCTCCGCTGATCTCCTGCAGCCGTGCGTGAACGTCCTCGCGTGTGGTGTTGATCAGCTCCCGCGCGCCGCAGTCTTTCGCAATCGCCAGCTTCTTGTCGTCGATGTCGATGGCAACCACGCGCGCGTCGCGGAAGGCCGCCGCCGCCACCGCGCCCAACCCAACGCCGCCGCATCCATACACCGCCACCGTGTCCTTCGCCGTCACCAGACCGCGCGCAACCGCATGGCAACCCACCGTCAGCGGCTCCACCAGGGCCAGCTCCTCCAGCGGCAACGGCGCCGCATAGATCTTCTCCACCGGCACGCTCAGGAAATCCATCAGCGCGCCATCGCGCTGTACGCCCAGCGTCTCGTTATAGCGGCACGCGTTGAAGCGCCCCTGCCTGCACGACGTACACTTGCCGCAGCTCGTGTACGGCGACAGCGTCACATTCATCCCCGCCTTCAGTCCGAGGTCGTTGGCCGGAACATGCTCCAGCGTCGCCGCAACCTCGTGCCCCGGAATCCGCGGATACGTCACCATCGGGTTCTTGCCCAGGTAGGTCGTCAGGTCGCTGCCGCACAGTCCGATGCGGCGAACTCGCATGGTAGCCAGCTTCGGATCGGCTGCCGGCCGTTCCATCTCAATCACCTGCGCCTCGCCGGGCCGGTCGATCACAAGTGCTCTCATCAATCTCCTTTGTTCCTCTCTATCGCGTTCACCGGCAAGTGCATCACCATCGTTAGTATAGATGCCCGCCAGCGGCGCGCTGCCGTACTCTCTCGTATCGCCACAACCCGCGCCGTCTTGGTAAAATTGAAGCGCAGACAACGCACAAGGAGATCCATGGCAACCCTTCTCGAACAGCTTCGCACCATGACCAAGGTGGTTGCCGACTCCGGCGACATCAACTCCATCGAACAGTTCAAGCCGACGGACTCCACCACCAACCCCTCGCTCATCGCAGCAGCCGCCCAGATGCCCGCCTACCAGCCCATCGTGGACGGCGTCCTCCAGCAGGCTCGCGCCGAGGCTGGCCCCGCCGCCACCGACCAGGCCGTCGCCGCCCTCGCCTTCAAGTCGCTCGCCGTCGCCTTCGGTCGCAAGATCCTCGCCATCGTCCCCGGCCGCGTCTCCACCGAGGTCGACGCCCGCCTCTCCTACGACACCGAAAAGACCATCGCGCAGGCACGCGAGATCATCGCGCAATACGACAAGGCCGGCATCGGCCGCGAGCGAGTCCTCATCAAGATCGCCTCCACATGGGAGGGCATCAAGGCAGCCGAGATTCTGGAGCGCGAGGGAATCCACTGCAACCTCACTCTGCTCTTCGGCCTGCATCAGGCCATCGCCAGCGCCGAGGCCAAGGTCACCCTCATCTCGCCCTTCGTCGGCCGCATCCTCGATTGGTACAAAAAGGACACGGGCAAGGACTACGCCGGCGCGGACGACCCCGGGGTCCAGTCCGTCACCACCATCTACAACTACTACAAGAAATTCGGCTATAAGACGCAAGTGATGGGAGCCAGCTTCCGCAACATCGGCGAGATCACCGAGCTCGCCGGATGCGACCTGCTCACCATTGCGCCCAAGCTGCTCGCCGAACTCGAAGCCAGCCAGGCCGACCTGCCGCGCAAGCTCGACCCAGCCAGGGCCGCCGGCATGACGATCGAAAGACTTACCATCGACAAGGCCACCTTCGACCGCATGCACGCTGCCGACCGCATGGCCAACGACAAATTGAAGGAGGGCATCGAAGGCTTCTCCAAGGCCCTCGAAGACCTGGAAAAACTCCTCGCCAAGCGCCTCGCCGAACTCAGCGAGAAGCAGGCCGTCGCAGCGCACTAAGCCTTCGAATCGGCAGGAACAGGGTGCGGCGGTCCTTCATGGGCCGCCGTTTTTCCTTCATCCGCGGGAGGCATGCAGACATCCAACTCCCATGACCCAGGCAGATCAATCGGCGCACCCGGTGCAACAGCTTCGCGAGGCCGTCGCGTCTCTCGAGGCATCGGTTCTGCTCTGCCTGGCCAAGCCGGGAAAGGTTGCGGTCCATCGCCTGCGCACCTCCACCCGCCGTGTTGAAGCCCAGCTCGAACTGCTCTCCATGCTTCCCGGGCTTCCGCCGCACCGGCAACCGGCCCGCCAGGCGGTTCGCCTGCTGAAGCAGCTTCGCCAGGCCGCAGGCCGGCTCCGCGACATCGATGTCCAGCGCGATCTGGTCCGCGGTGAAGTGGCCGCAAGCAAGGTTGAGGTCGCGCCGCCTCCGGACCGCGATCTATCTGACGAGGCGCGCCGTCTCCGTCGCGCGCTCAGACGCAAGGGAGACGAAGCGGCAGACCGCCTGCTGCGGCTGCTCCACAAGCAGCGTGCGCGGCTTCCGCTCGTCTTCGAGGAGCTGCTGGATGCACTGGCTCCGGCGCAGTCGATCGCGCTGAGCGAAGCCGAAATGATCGCCCTGGCGCGCGACTGCTTCCGCAATCGCCGCGTAGCCAGCCCAATGGATGCGGCCCCTCAAAATACAGCCGAGTTGCACGAAATTCGCAAGCGCGCCAAGCTTGCGCGCTATCTTGCCGAGTCCGCTCCGCAGTCATTCCTCGACGCCCACCGCCTCGCCGCGCGATTTGCCGCGCTGCAGCAGGCTGGCGGCGAATGGCACGACTGGCTCATCCTCTCCGAGTTCGCTGCTGACGAACTGGGCGATGCCGCAATCCTTCCGCAACGCTTCGCCGCGCGCGCCAGCCGCGCCCGCCGCGCATTCCAGCGCCGCCTGCGTTACAAAATATAGTGGCCGTTACAAGATATAGCGGCTCAGGTCCTGGTCCTTCACAATCGAAGCGACCTGCTGCTTCACATACTCCGGATCGACCACGATCACCTTCTCCACCGTCCCATCGTCCTTCTTCCGCTCAATCACCGGCAGCGGCGGCGAGGGCTTCTGCGGCCCGCCGGTCAGCGGAGCCGACGCGCCCACCTCTGCGATCACGCCCTCCTGCGATGCCTCGCCCCGCGGCCCCTTGAACAGCTCCGGCGCCTGGAAGCTGATCTCGTCCAGCACCCGTTCCATGATGGTATGCAGCCGCCGCGCGCCGATGTTCTCCGTCGTCTCGTTCACCCGGAAGGCGAATTGCGCCATCTCCGCCAGCGCCTCCGGCGTAAACTCCAGCTTCAGCCCCTCGGTCTCCAGCAGCGCCGTCGATTGTTTCACCAGCGACGACTTCGGCTCACTCAGAATCCGCACAAAGTCCTCCACCGTCAGCGACTTCAGCTCCACGCGGATGGGAAACCGTCCTTGCAGCTCCGGAATCAGGTCGCTCGGCTTCGACACATGGAACGCCCCCGCCGCAATAAACAAAATGTGGTCGGTCGAGACCATCCCATACTTCGTGTTCACCGTCGTGCCTTCCACAATCGGCAGAATGTCCCTCTGCACACCTTCACGACTCACGTCCGGCCCATGCCCCGCCTCGCGCCCCGCAATCTTGTCGATCTCGTCCAGAAAGACAATCCCCGAGTCCTCCACCCGCTCCACCGCCAGCCGCGTCACCTGGTCCATGTCGATCAGCCGCGACTCCTCCTCCTGCACCAGGTACTCGAACGCCTCCGCGACCTTCATCTTCCGCTTCTTCGTTCTCTGCCCGAAGAGGCCCGGAAGCATCTCCCTCAGGTTCATGTCCATCTCTTCGGGCCCCTGCGTGGAGAGGAACTCAAAGCTCGGCTGGTTGCGATCGCGCACATCGATCTCCACCATGCGCTCATCCAGCCTGCCCTCGCGGAACTGCTGGCGCAGCTTCTCGCGCGTGCGCTCGTGACTCGATTGGTTCTCCTGCTGCGCGGCCCTGTCGCCAATCTTGCCCTGCGTCGCGTCGGCGTTCGCACTCACCGCCCCATCCGCCCCATCCTCCGGCACCTTCAACTGCATCACCTGCATCGCGCGTATTCCGGTGGGAGTCATCATCACCGCGGTCGGCCCCGCGCTCTTCGGCGCCGCAGCCGTCTGCGCCGGCGGAGGAGGCAGCAGCAGGTCGAGCAGCCGGTCCTCGGCGTTCAGCTCCGCCTTGTCCTCCACGTCCTCCATCTTTTCTTCGCGCACCATGTCGATGGCGATCTCCACCAGGTCACGCACAATCGACTCCACGTCGCGCCCCACATATCCCACCTCGGTAAACTTCGACGCCTCCACCTTCAGGAACGGCGAGCTGGTCAGCTTGGCCAGCCGCCGCGCAATCTCCGTCTTGCCCACGCCCGTCGGCCCAATCATGATGATGTTCTTGGGCATGATGTCTTCGGCCAGCTCCGGCGCCAGCTTCTGCCGCCGCATGCGGTCGCGCAACGCGATAGCCACTGCTCGCTTGGCCGCGCCCTGCCCCACCACATACTTGTCCAGCTCCGCCACAATCTCGCGCGGAGTCATCTCATCCAGCGCCAAAGCCTGGTCGTCCGCCGTCCCCGGTAAATATATCGCCATTAATTATTCCTTCTTCTTCGTTGCTACCTTGGATCAAATCTGACGCTTGAGGTCATTTATCTGCCTATTGAACTGATTAATTAGATACTGTTCGCTCTTGATCTGCTGATCGTATGATCTGACCCTATCGCTCTTTTCGCGCTCAAGTTGCGTTACTCTCGACTCGTGGCTTTTCATGTTCTGTCTGATTTCTTGGATTTTTCTTAGAGCTTCATCAGATTGCCTTGTGTCTGCCATGTTGATCTTCACCTTTCTTGCATACACTGAGTACAAAGATTTAGTTCAATAAACAATACGGTTCTATAAATTCAAGCCAATCTCTCGACTTTGAAGCTTATTCATCCATCTTATTTCCATCGCTCGAATGTCATCTCTCGTCGAACCGCTTCCAGCCACTTCCAGAATCGAAACTTGATAGCCGCTATATTTTCGATTCTTCAGCTTAATACTGTCGCCATGTCCTGTCTTTGCGTGAATCATCCAGCGATGCCAAAACCCCTCATCCCCTGAGGCTGATCCCACATAATGTTCCTTCGTTATCGGGTTAGTAAGCACATATACACCTTGTGCATCTTTGAGGCGTTCAATCCAAGATTTTTGCAATGAATTAATTCTAGACAGAGGCTCTCTGAAATCTAGAAACCCAGGAAACCTCTCCTCTCTATCTTGACGTCGCAACTCTATGACTTGTTTGTTTTGTTTCTCTGCCCGTTGAACCCAGCCCCGCGCTCCGACTTCCCATTTAATGAACAGCTTGCCTTGATATTCTTCAAGCCGTTGATCGATCTGAAGGTCATAATGGTCATGTTTTCCGGCTGAATATATCTCGTCATTAGATGAGCTTGGAGTGTCTTCCGCGAGCGGCCCTTTGTATGTGGCAGCATATAAGCCAACGAACATTGTGCTACCGTCGGGTGTCACGACGAACGAAGCCCAATAATTCGGTCGGGAAAATTTTGTTCGATTCCTGATTGCTTGAATCCGCTGGTAGGCATCGAATTCGGGACGATCATTTAGCCATAGTTCATAAGGTGTATGTCCGCGTTCTGCACGCCTGTCCTTATGCCGAAGCAAGATCACAGTCTCCGGAGAGACGCTGTATTGTTCTAGCAACGAATTGAAAAAGATAGGCATATCTGTCCTCGAACCTCGAACCTGGTACCTCGAACCTGCCCTACGTCTTCTTCAGCTCTTCAATCGTCAACTGATCGTTCGTATAGATGCATATCTGCCCCGCGATCCGCAGGCTCTTCTCCGCAATCTCCCGCGCGCTCAGCTCGGTATTCTCCATCAGCGCGCGCGCCGAAGCCAGCGCAAAGCTCCCCCCCGACCCAATCGCCACAATCCCGTCGTCCGGCTCGATCACATCTCCCGTTCCGCTCAGCACAAACGTCGCTGTCGTGTCGCAGACGATCAGCAGCGCCTCCAGGTGGCGCAGCATCCGGTCCGTCCGCCAGTCCTTGGCCAGCTCCACCGCAGAGCGTCCCAGGTTGCCCGCATACTGCTCCAGCTTGGTCTCGAATCGCCCGAAGAGCGAGAACGCATCCGCCGTCGATCCCGCAAATCCCGCCAGCACCTTGTCCTGATACAGCCGCCGGATCTTCTTCGCCGAGTGCTTCATCACGCTCGCGCCCAGAGTCACCTGTCCGTCCGCGGCCATCACCACCGAGTCGCCCCGCCGCACACACAGCACCGTCGTCGACCGGACGCGCCGCCCTCGCCTCTCATCGCCGCGGCCCAGGTCCAGCGGATGTCCCAGAGGGTAAGCGTCAGTCGCAGCGTGTTTCTTATCAAGCGAGAACTTCGCAGAGTCGTAAAAAGTCGTCTTCATAGCCAACTTCCAGTATATCGTCAATACCGGCCCTGCTACGCTTCTCCTGCCGTTCTACACTGTACATATGCATATGGTCGCGGCCAACTCGCGCAGGATGCAGCGCGTGCTTACACTTTCGCTCGTCGCCACCCTCTGTTACGTCGTGGCGACGCTCTACTTTGGCCTGCGCGCCCGCTCGCTCGCACTCCTCTCCGAGTCCGGCCACAACGCATCGGACATGCTCGCCATCGGACTCTCGTTTGTCGCCGTCTACTTCCAGCGCCGCCCCGCCACCGACCAGAAGACCTTCGGCTACCAGCGCGCCGGCGTCCTCGCCGCCTTCGTCAACGCGCTCACGCTCATCGTCCTCGCCGCGTGGATCGCCCTCGCCGCCATCCACCGCATCTATGCGCCCATAACCGTGCAGCCGCGCATCATGATGGGCGTCGCCGCCGCCGGCGTCCTGATGAACGGTGCCATCGCTGGCCTGCTCTGGCGCTTCTCCGGCGACGTCAACATCCGCACCGTCTTCCTCCACATGCTGGGCGACACGCTCTCAACCGCAGCCGTCATCGCTGGCGGCGCGAGCATTCTGGCCACTGGCGCTATGTGGATCGACCCGGCCCTCTCGATCCTCATCGCCGGCATGATCGCGTGGAGCTCCGCATCCATAGTCCGCGAGACGCTGAACATCCTGCTCGAAGGCACGCCCCGCGCCCTCTCGCTGGCCGAGATACGCGCCGCCGTCAACGCCGTCCCCGGCGTCCTGGACGTGCATGACCTGCACGTCTGGTCGCTCGGCTCCTCCTCGCACGCCCTGGCCAGCCACGTCACCATCGCCGAGATGCCTCTCTCCGGCTCGGCCTCCATCCTCGACGCCATCAACAGCGCCCTGCGCGACCGCTTCCACATCACCCACACCACCATCCAGTTCGAGATCGGCGAATGCGAGACCACCCACGGCTGCTCCGCCCCGCCGGAGTTCGAAGCCGCCCACGCCCACCACGGCCACTCCCACTAGGCTTCAAGACGCCGTTCTCACTCCATCTCCACCGGATCCAGCCTCGGCGAAATCGCCTGAATAACCAGCAGCGCCGCAAGATACGCGCAGCAGGCAAGCACGAACAACGGCACATAGCTGTGCGTCACCTGCACAATCACGCCTGTCGAGAGCTGCAGCAGCACTCCGCCCAGCGCCCCAAACATCCCCCCAATTCCGATGACACTGCCCACCGCTGCCTTCGGAAACACGTCCGACGGAAACGTAAACAGGTTCGCTGACCATCCCTGGTGCGCCGCCGCTGCCACGCCAATCAGTCCCACGACCGACCACAGGTGATGCACAAACGGAGTAGCAAACACCGGCGTCACAGCCAGGGCGCAGATCAACATAGTACTCTTTCGCGCCGTGTTGGTGGACACTCCCCGCTTCATCAGGACCGAGGAGAGCCATCCGCCGCCGACGCTACCAAAGATGGAAATGACGTAGACCACAACCACCGGCAGGCGGTTGGCGGACATGCTTAGATGAAAGGTGGATTGCAAATATCGAGGCAGCCAGAACAGATAAAACCACCAGATCGGATCGGTCAGAAATTTCGCAATCGCATAGGCCCACGTCTCTTTACGCGGAAACACACGCTGCCACGAAACGCTTTGCACCTTTTCTACCGGATCGCTCAGGATCAGCGCCAGTTCCTCCGCCGAAACGCTGCGGTGCTTCTCCGGCGGGCGGTAGTAAGCCAGCCAGACCGCCAGCCACACCAGTCCCATGGCCCCGGTCACCACGAAGGCGCCGCGCCAACTGAACATCGCCACCAGAAGCGGCACCACCAGCGGCACCGCGATGTTGCCAATGTTGGCTCCGGAGTTGAAAATTCCCGTGGCCAGGGCGCGCTCCCGCTTGGGAAACCACTCGGCCACGGCCTTCATGCACGCGGGAAAGTTTGCCGCTTCGCCCAGGCCCAGCAGGAACATGGCAATGCCGAACGTAAGCACCGAGAAGGAAGCGCCTGGAAGCATGGCCGCCACGCTCCAGAACCCGATTGCAAGCGCGAATGCCTTCCGCGTTCCCAGCCGGTCCGCCAATCCCCCGGCGAACAACATGCCAATGGCATAGGACACCTGGAAACCGGCCAGAACAATGCCGTACTTCACACTGTCCAGTCCCGGAATGACGCCCTCAAGAAAGTTCTCGAGGTACGCGATTACCCCGCGGTCCAGATATGCAATGACCGTCGCAAGAAACAGCAGCGCGCAAACCACCCAACGCTGTCTCGTAACGCGGCCGGCAGGCCTTAATCCGCCAAAGGGAGGAGGTGCCGTACTACTTTCTCGAACCATGTACCCAACTATATTCTCGGATGACCCAGATTATATGCCTGACCCTGCAACGGCCTTCCCTTACCCGGAATGCCCTCCGCTGTCTCACCTCCGAGAACCACGCCAACTCAGCCGGAGGAAGCCCGAAAAGCCCCGCCGCCGCGGCCACAGCCATTCGATCCTGCGCCTGCATAGCCCGAACCCTCGCCGCTTCACGCGCCCGGATCGGCCCCGCCCATCCTGCTCTTCGCCTCGTTCATTCGCCCCACAGCCTGCACATGATCGCCCGCCACAGCCAGTCCCCACCGCGGCATGTTCGCATAAACGCACTCGTACCGGCCCGCCGCCACCTGGTAGGTCTCATGCCAGATGCCAACGCTCCCGTCGCTTCCCACGCTGCGGTTGAACGCCGCCCACGCCGGCAGATGCTTCGCGTCGCGTGCATGCGCGTAGGCATGCAACTGGTCAAACGACCGCCAATACTGCACCGTCGCAACTCCCCGCCACGTCACATAGAATTCGGCGCTGATAAACCCCGACTCCTTGTTGGCGTACAGCTCGCGCAGCATGGGCGGCATCGCTCGGGCCACAGGCACCCATTTATGCAGCGCCCATAGCTGGTTCACCCGCATGCCAATCAGGAACACCACAAATGGACCCTCCATCCGTGCGGTGTAACGCCCTGGAAACACCTTCGCCATGAGTACCCCCTAAGTAGAAACACCCACCAACCGGTGGGCGTCTCCTCGGTAGAGTTGAACAAAAAACCTACACCAGCGTCGCGTCCAGCGTGATCTCCGCCGCCGCCAGCAGCCGCGAGATCGGGCAACCCGCCTTTGCGCCATTGGCAATCTCGTCGAACTTCGCCTTTTCGATGTTGGGCACCTTCGCCTTGGTCGTCAGGCGGATCTTCGTCACCGTCGGCTTGTCGTGCAGGTCCAGCGTCACCACGGCCGTCGTCTCAATCGACTCCGGCGCGAAGCCCGCTTTACCCAGCTCCGCGCTAAGAGCCATGCTGAAGCAGCCCGCGTGCGCCGCCGCGATCAACTCTTCGGGGTTCGTTCCCACGCCGCTCTCAAACCGCGCCGCAAAGCTGTACTGCGTCTCCTTCAGCGTTCCGCTCTGGGTGGAGATCGTCCCCTTCCCCTCCTTCAAACTGCCCCGCCAAACTGCGCTCGCACTGCGATCCATATCGTCTCTCCTGATTGCTTCTAAGAAAATTCTACCGAGTCGAATGTGCTTTTGCCCTCACGCGAAGCGTCGAGAACGGCACGAAGTGCTTGTCGCACACAAACGTCATCCCATTCGATGCGCGCAATTGCATACAAGTCGAAGAAAACCGGATGAAAACTTGACGGCGCCGCTCACCCCGCAGTATCCGCCTTCAGTTTCTCCGCCGTGGCGTGCGCAATCAGCGCGTCGATGGTCGGCTGCAACTGCCCTTCCATCACCTGCGCCAACTGGTGTGTCGTCAGCCCGATCCGGTGGTCCGTCATGCGGTTCTGGGGAAAGTTGTACGTCCGGATCTTCTCGCTCCGGTCGCCCGAGCCGATCTGCTGCCTGCGGTCCTTGGCCTGCTCCTGGTGGATGCGTTCCGCTTCGACCTCATACAGCCGCGCCCGCAGCACGCGCATTCCCTTCTCGCGGTTCTTGATCTGCGACTTCTCATCCTGACACGAGACAACGGTGTTCGTCGGCAGATGTGTAATCCGCACCGCCGAGTAGGTCGTATTCACGCTCTGCCCACCCGGCCCCGACGAGCAGAACGTGTCGATGCGCAGGTCCTTCGCCTCGATCTTCACGTCCACCTCCTCGGCCTCCGGCAGCACCGCCACCGTAATCGCCGAGGTATGCACCCGCCCCTGCGTCTCGGTCTCCGGCACGCGCTGCACGCGATGCACGCCCGACTCGTACTTCAACTGCGAGTAAACGTTAGTGCCCTCGATGATCGCCGTCACATCCTTCAGCCCGTTGCCAATCCCCGACTCGGTCTGCGACAGCACCTCCACCTTCCATTTGTGCTGCTCGGCAAACCGCATGTACATGCGGAAGACCTCCGCCACAAACAGCGCCGCCTCGTCCCCGCCCGTTCCCGCGCGCAGCTCCAGAATCACGTTCTTCTCGTCGTTCGGGTCCTTGGGCAGCAGCATTACCTTCAGCTCCTCCTCCATCGGCCCCAACTTCGGCTCCAGCAGCGCCAGCTCTTCGGCGGCCATCGCCTTCACATCCGGGTCCGGGTCAGCCAGCATTGCCTTCGCTTCGGCGATCCCGTCCCTGATCTTGCGGTACTCGCGGAACTTCTCCACCACTGGCTCCAGATCGCGATGCGCCTTCGCCACCTTGCGATAGTTCTCCTGGTCATTCACCAGCGCCGGGTCGGACATCTGCCGGCCTAGCTCTTCGTAGCGTGCTTCCAGTTGTTCCAGCCGATCGAACATGGGTCTTCTCCTCCTGCATATCGCCGCAGGGCTTCAAAGTTTGTTGCTTCTATTTAAGTTTGTCATCCTGACCCTGAGCCTACGAAGGGGAAGGATCCCCGCATTTCGTTCGGGGCGGAACGCCGCTCGCCTGTGGCAAGGCATTCACCGAATAAGCGCAGCTAGAGCTGATCGCGACGCGAGCGCGTCACGCGGGGAGAGTTCACCGAGGTTATGCCAGCAAGAATCATGCTGATTTAGATTCTACCGCGAGCGTCAAGGATGCGACGGCGGCTCAGTTTGTCCCGTCAACAACTACCGGCTGAGCAGGCAAGATCGTTACAGTGGCCTGAAACAACCGGCATCCCGTGAAGTTCGCCTCAAATGCAAAGCCCTTCGGGTTCTCCGCATAGACATGAACCGGCAAACGGTAGTCTTGATGATTCAGGCGCACCACATCGTAATCAATCGCTCCGGCTCTCACCAACTTCCTCTCGGCAGCCTCTTTCGCCGGACGATGGATCTCCTCGTGAAGCACGGAGCCATGCTCGTCGAGCGTGACAAACCCCGTTGTCCCTTTTTTGTCGGCGCACGCCGGGTCATCTCCCGGCTGTGATTCAAACTCGATTCGCCGGTCCCCCTCGGTATAGCGAAAGCAGCTCTGCTGCGAAGCGTCGAAGAACGACGGCATTCCATCGCTTAGAAAACCGCCCACATACAGAGGCAGCGGATACTTTCCTCCCTCCATCGTTGGTCTTCCCATGTAGCTCGTGAAGATGAAGTTTTCCGCCAGGTCCCCATCTGCCGCGCGCACCACGCGCAAGGTCGCCGTGAACTCGATCCGCAACTTCGGCTTGCCGCCGCGTATCGCAGAGCTGACCGCGTGCTCCTCGCAGGTAAAGTTCGGCACCGCCTTGCGATACGCCGCGGTCTGCTGTGCCAGCGCTTCGAGCGTTGCCGCCGCAGGCTGGATGCTTGCCTGCGCCGCCGCATTGGGCGCAACCTCCTGCGCCTCCACTCGACCGAAGCCCGAGAGGATCATCGCGCCCAACAGCAGCTTCGCTCGCAACATTGTGTGCCTCCTGCTAGCCATGCACTGCTCACGGCGCTGGGTGACATCTTAATCCAGTACGCGGCGAGAGCGAAAAAGTTCACCGTTGAGAGATATGTCGTAGTCGATTGTGTCTTTTGCCCCGTCCTTCGTTAGCTGATGCCGCGCCATGGAATCTCCCGACGCAAGGATGCCGAAAAGCCCCCTATGGGCCTGGCAAAACCGGACGATAAGATATTTTTACGCCCCGCACTCATCGCAAGATGAGAAGATGGGATGCGTTCAATTCTCCACAACCCGTGGATCGCAAACCAAGGGGCCGGGACCGGGATGAAGCAAGACAAAGCTGTTTTGACGCTGGCGTTGCTGCTGGCATCGTTCTTCTTGCCGGGCATTGCGACGGCGCAATCGGCCAAGCCCACCGCGGCCCAGGACATTCAGCTCTCGGTCTTCGGCGCGGCATCGGGCGACTATACCGGTCTCTCCGGCGGCAGGAACCTCAGCGTCACCGCCGGCATCGACCTCGCTCTCGCCCCCTGGCACGGGACGCGCCCCACACTGGAGCTCCGCGGCATCTATCCCATGGACAAGGGAAAAATCGTCGCCCAGAAAGATGTCCTCGGAGGCCTCAGGCTGGACTTCCTCCTCGGCCATCGCATGCACCCCTACGGCGACTTTCTCTTCGGCCGTGGCCAGATGAATTACACCGGAACGCCTTGTAACGTGACGGGAGAGTTCGGATACGTCTTCGGAATCAACTGCTACCAGGTCTCCACGTCCTACGTCTACTCCCCCGGCGCAGGCTTCGACTACGACCTCAGCAACCACTTTGTCATCAAGATCGATGGCCAGGTCCAGCAATGGGGCACCGTGCCAACCGCCTCGGGAAAGCTCTATTCCACCCTCGGATCCATCGGCCTCGTCTACCGCTTCGGCAAGCTCGGCATGCCCTGAGTCGCGGAGACGCGCCCGGTGGCCGAATCACAGGTTGAACAGCTCGCGTAGCCGCTTGGTCTGCGCCCGGCTCACCGGGATCTCCGTCTTCTTCGCGTCGTCCATGCGCAACTGGTAGCTGGACTTGAACCACGGCACCACCTCGCGGATGTGCTGGATGTTCACGATGAACGAGCGGTGCGCCCGCCAGAACGCCTCCGGGTCGAGCCGCTCCATCAGTTCCTCCAGAGTGCGGCAGTTCGACTGCCCCTCCACCCCGCGCGTCACCACGCTGATCGCTCCGCCCTCGATTGTGATGAAGCAGATCTCCCGCTGGTCCACCAGCAGCAGCCGCCCCAGCGCGCGCACGATCACCTTGCCCGACTGGGACTTTGCCGGCTGCGTGCGCTCCTCCACCAGCCGCAGCAGCTCGTCCAGCCGGGCGTCGGTGGTGCCCGAATCCGGTTGCCCAGCCTGCCCTGCGATCCTCGCCCGCACCTTCTCGATCGTCTTCAGCACCCGCTTGCGGTCGAACGGCTTCAACAGGTAATCCACTGCGTTCACCTCGAACGCGCGCACCGCGTACTGGTCGAACGCCGTGGCAAAGACGATCTGCGGCAATCCCATCTTTTTGTCGATCAGTTTTTTCAGCACGGCAAACCCGTCCAACCCAGGCATCTGCACGTCCAGAAAAACCACGTCCGGCCGGTGCGCGCGCACCAACTCCACCGCCTCGATGCCGTTCGAGCCCTGCGCCACCACCTCCACCCCGTCCGCCGACTGCAACAGGTACAGCAACTCCTGCCGGGCAAGCGGTTCGTCGTCGATGATGAGCGCGGTCAGGGGCAAGGTTGTCCGTTGTAGGTTGCAGGTTGTCAGTTGGTCGTCGGCGAATCAACGGTACGAACAGAGCGCACTGTCCACTCTAGTGCTTGGAGCAGTCCGTTGTCAGCCTCTGATTGTCGAGGGGAGAACGAAAGGATGTTTCCTTCAACTGGCAACCTGCAACTGACAACCTGCAACTTTTATTTGTCGCTGTAGGCGTGCAGCCGCGACGGGCCGCCGTCCTGGGAGACGTCGTGCCCGCACTGCGGACAGAACGCATCGGTGATCTGCACCCCGCGGAAGCACTGGCCGCACACCGGGGCCACCTGAAACCTGCACTGAGGACAGAAGTGGACACCCGCCGTCAGCTCGGTCGTGCAGTGTGGGCAGCGGATCATCACCGGCTGGCGCAGCAGAAAATACACCACCGCGCCAATCCCCCCCGGCATCACCACCACCACCAGCATCCACAGAAGCGCCGACATATTTCGCCGCTTTACATCGCGGCTCACGTAGCCGACCAGAAGTACATAACTCGCCAGAGCGGTCCCCGTCATGTAATCCATCAGGAGACGCATCGGCGTCGGGCCGTGGTGATGCGGCTGCGCGTGATAGCTGAAGAACTGCCAGCCCACAAACAGCAGTATGGCAAGCAGGATCGACCACAGCGGGATCATCTTCAGCCCGTCGTGCTCGCTCCCGCTTCCCCCGTCGGAAGATTCAGATGTCCTCTGGTTCCAGCTCTCCGCCATTAGCGCGCCTCGTCGTTGGAATTGTGGCGAGTGCGGTGGATCCATACAGCGGCCAGCAGCGCAACCGAGACCGGCACAAACCACAGCAGCAGCACCACAAAGTGGTTGGTGGAGTCTGTGGTTGCCAGCGCCGCAACGTCGGCCTGGGCCGCCTCAGCGGCCTGGTATTGATAGAGTCCGGTCCATATTGCGAAGCCGATCAGAATCAGCAGAACGGAACAGATGGCCAGCGGAACCATCAGGCTGCGCGCATAGCTGCGCCGCGCCTGCATCACCGTAGCCCGCTCGCGCACAACGCGGTGTGTGCGGTTCACCACGCACGCGCGCGCGCCCAGACTGATGCCATCCTGTTCACTATACGCAAGCACTGCTGCATCGTCCGGTTGAGAGTCAAACTGGGGATCGAATTGTGCTTCGAAGGAGGCCTTCATCCCGTCGCCTCCATCCCGCGCATCCCGCGCAGGTGCTCGATCTCCGGCCTCAGCGCAGCCAGCCCGCGATACAGCCGCGACTTCACCGTGGACAGCGGCGCCCGCGTCACGCCGGCAATCTCTTCCAGCGACATCTCCTCGTGAAAGCGCAGCGTCAGCACCTCGCGGTAGTTCGGCTCCAGCTTCAGCAGCACCGCGGCAACCTCGGCGCGGTCCTCGCTCCCCTCGAACTGCTGCAGCGGCGAGGGCCCATCGGCGGCAATCTCGAATGCGCGCCCTTCGTCCGTCGGTTCGCTCATCTCGTCCAGCGACGCCATCGTCCGCTTGCGCGAGAGGTCGATCACCAGGTTGCGCGCAATCGTGAACAGCCAGGTGTCGAAGCGCGCCTTCCCGTTGTACTGCCCGCCGCGCAGCAGCACACGCATCCATGTCTCCTGGAACAGGTCTTCCGCCACCTCGCGCTTGCCGGTCAGAAACAGCAGATAGCGCAGCAGCCGGTGCTGGTACAGCTCAATCAGATGGTCGAGGAGTTCGGTGTCCTGGTTCTTCAGGCCGCGCGCAATGGCCGCGTTCTCACGCTGGTTCTGCTCCGCCTGTTCCACCGGGATGGCGATCGCTGCGCTGCCCATAGTCTTAGAGACGCCATCTTGCAGGGAAAAGTCTCGGTCGCGTCCGCTCTTTTCCTTGCGAAATAAGTCCCTCATCCGAAGAATCCCTCCGAAGCCGGCGTCCGCAGGCCGAAAACGCTGAAAAATAGCCCGATAGCTGATTGTAAGGCCATCCGGTCAGTCTTGGCGAGACCTATTTCGGAAGTAAACTAGTCCGATGGAAGTTCTATATGGCCTGCACCCGGTCGAGGAGGCGGTCCGCTCCGGCGCGCACCGGCTGGACTGCGTCCTGCTGGCCCGCGAGCGCGGCGACGCCCGCCTGGAGCGCCTCGCCCAGCTTTGCCGCGACGCCAACGTCCGCCTCACCCTCGAATCCCGAGACCAGCTCACCCGCATGGCACGCACCGACGCCCATCAGGGGGCCGTCGCCCTGGTTCGCGAGCGCGCCTTCCTCACCATCGAAGACCTCCTCGCCCCCCAGCTTGCGGCCAAAGACGTGACGAAAGCTGTTTCGAAGAATGCACCCACAAACAGCGCAGAGATTCACTCCGCGCTCCGCTTCTTCCTCGCCCTCGACGGCATCGAGGACCCGCACAATCTGGGCGCGCTCCTGCGCACCGCCGACGGCGCGGGTGTCGACGGCATCATCCTGCCTGAACGCCGGACTGCGCCAGTGTCGGCCACCGTCGCCAAAACCTCCGCCGGCGCATCCGAACACGTCCGAATCGCGCGCGTCACCAATCTCGTCCGCGCGCTCGAACAGATGAAGCAGGCCAATGTCTGGGTCCTCGGCCTCGACGAGCGCGGTACTCCAGACTATATGGACTTCGACTTCCGCACCGACTGCGTCCTCGTCCTCGGACGCGAGGGCGCGGGCCTGCACGATCTGGTCAAAAAGACCTGCGACCACCTGCTGCGCATCCCCATGGCCGGCGCGGTCTCCTCGTTGAACGTCTCGGTCGCAGGCGCGGTCGTCATGTATGAGGCCATGCGCCAGCGCAGCCGCCCCGCGCCGACGCCGCCCAAGCCCGCCGCGCCCGCCAGGCCCCGCAAAGGACTCGGCTCGTGACCCGCGCTTGTTCGTCCTTCGCCGTCATCCTGACCTTGCCCCTAGGAGCCGCATTCGCGCTCGCGCAGCAGTCGCCCGCGCCGCAGACAGACCAACCACCGCCCGGAAAAGTCCTCTTCTCGCGCGACGCCAACTCACCCGAAGCGCAGCCCACCGTCTCTCCGAATCCCGCCGCACCAACCCCCGCGCCCGCGCAATCCGACCCCCTCGCCGTCACCGGCGCCGAGCGCAGCGCCCTCACCTTCACCGGCTACGATCTCGACGTCCACCTCACTCCCGCCTCCGCCGCAATCTCCGTCCGCGCCGGCCTCACCGTGCGCAACGACGGCCCCGCACCCCTCGCCCGCCTCGTCCTCCAGATCTCCTCCGCGCTGCACTGGGACGCTCTCTCCACCCGTAGCCTTCCCAGCAGCCCGACCGCGCCCCTCCCCTTCGCCACTCACCTCATCGACACCGACGCAGACCACACCGGCAAGATGACCGAAGCCGTCGTCACGCTGCCGCATCCTCTCGCTCCCGGCGCGTCCCTCTCGCTCATCGCGCTCTACTCCGGCGCAATCCCGCCCTCGGCCGAGCGCCTCACCCGCATCGGCGCGCCCGACGACCAGGCCCTCGCCGCCGACTGGGACTCCATCTCTCCCCCACTCACCGCCCTGCGCGGATTCGGCAACGTCCTCTGGCTCCCCGCCTCCGCGCCGCCCGTCTTCCTCGGCGACGGCGCGCGTCTCTTCCAGTCCGTTGGCAACTCCCGCCTGCGCAACTCCGCCGCAACCGTCCGCCTCCGCCTCGCCGTCGAGTACACGGGCGACCCGCCCGACGCCGCCTTCTTCTGCGGCCTCCGCCAGCCGCTCGCCGCCATCAGCGACAACGCCAACCTGCCCGCCGCCGAGTCACCCGGCGTCGCCACCGCCCTCTTCGACGCCCAGCCGCTCGGCTTCCGCACGCCCAGCCTCTTCGTCACCGACCGTCCCCCCAGCCAGACCGGAACGCCCTCCAACCCCACCCTCATCGCCGCCGTCACGGATCACTACGACGCGCTGCCTGCCTACTCCGCCGCCGCCGCGCTGGTCGAGCCGCTCCTCACCGACTGGCTCGGTCCGAACCCGCTCACCTCCCTCACCATTCTCGACCACCCCGGCCAGCCCTTCGAGGACGATGCTCTCCTCGTCCGTCCCATGCGCGCCGCCGAGCCCGCAACCCTCGCTCCCGCGCTCGCCCACTCCCTCACCCACGTCTGGATTCACTCCACCCATCCCTGGATCGACGAGGGCCTCGCCCAGTTCCTCTCGCTCCTCTGGACCGAGCGCACCGCCGGCCGCGCCGCCGCGCTGGCCGAACTACAGGACGCAGCCCGCCCGCTCGCCCTCATCGAGCCGGAACTTCCAGACTCCACCGTCAGCCCCGCAGGCTCCAGCCTCGCCGCCGCCACCGGCGACATCTTCTATCGCACCAAGGCCGCCGCCGTCTGGTGGATGCTGCGCTCCATCGTGGGCGACGACGCCCTCAAGCAGACGCTCCAAGCCTACCGCCTCGACGCCGCCCGCCTCGACCGCGACCCCGCCGGCCTCCAGCGCACCCTCGAAAAAACCTCCAACAAGGACCTGCGCTGGTTCTTCGACGACTGGGTCTACCGCGACCGCGGCCTGCCCGACCTCTCCATCGTCAGCGTCACCCCCAGCCAGCTTGAATCGCGCGCCGGCCTGCCCGCCGGATGGCTCATCGCCGTCGAGGTCCGCAACGACGGCTACGCCGCGGCCGAGGTCCCCGTCACCGTCCGCTCCAGTACCGCCTCCGAGACCCAGCGCCTGCGCATCCCTGGCCGCTCCTCCGCCTCCACGCGCATCGTCTTCGCCGGCACGCCCGCCGAGGTCGAGGTCAACGACGGCGGCGTCCCCGAGACCCAGACCAGCCTCCACACCCGCCAGCTCCTCCTCCCCGGCCATTAGCCACGATCTGCTGCGCCGCACCATCGACTGGTTCCAGGCCCAGATGCCGCCAAAGCAGCCGTGCTTGCGCAACTGTTTTCCATCGCTCGCCCGGCGCGTCGAAACCGCGACGGTTATTTGCGTCCCGTCTGCGCAGCTTCTACACTGACATCTGTGGTTCTAGCGTCTGCGGTGTGACCGTCCAGCTCTGGTTCCGGTTGGACGGGGAGGGTTAATGCGTCGGTTCGTCACGTTGTCTGTTCTGCTTCTATCTTCGGTCCCATTCGGTGTCTCGATCTCGGGCTGCAACAGGGGTAATGCCGCGCCCACCTTCTGCAATGGCGGCGACTCGGGCATGACCACGGCCCAGGCCGCGACCATCACGTTGCAGCCGGTCGTCTATGGAATCTCGCTGAACTACGCGGAGATCGGACAGCTGCAGGGGCCTACCACGACGGACTGCAAGGGCTCGAGCGTCGGGATCGCGGCTTACACCTACGGCACCACGGACATGACCATCGCGGACGTGCAGCCGACAACCGGAAAGTTGTGCGCGGGGACCTGGAACCGCAACTCCGGCGGGGGCATTCCCGACTTCACCTACTGCACTCCCACCAATAAGTCGGGCGTCGCCTACGTCACGGCAAGCGCGGACGGGGTCACCAGCAATCCGCTGCCCATCTTCGTGCATCCCGTAGTCACCAGCATTGTGCTGGGAGGTCCGTCGACCAACTGTACAACCGATCCCACCACCGCCTGCTGCCCGCTGGCGACGGCGGGCGCGGTCACCGCCCCGCCGTACCTGGCCAACTCCTGCATCTCGCAGGGGTCCACCGCCCAGTTGGTGGCGCGGGTCTACGCCGGAACCGGCGCCAACCAGACCAACATCAGTTGCCTGGCGGGCCATCTGCAGTTGAGCGCGCAGGGCGAAACGTCCACCACCGCGATCTCGTCCGTCGTCAACATCGACCAGAACGGCGTGGCCACGGCAAACCAGCCGGGATCGGTGCTGATCTCGGCGAACATTGCGAACGCAGCCAGCTCGGCGGGCATCTTCTCCACCTGTCCACCCGCCTCGATCACCCTCACGACACCCGGCTCAACGGCCAATCCGGTTGTAGTCAACCAGAACAACCCGCAGCCGCTGGTCGCCACCGCCATCGACACCAATGGCGTAACCCTCACCGGGCTTTCGCTGGAGTATGTCTCGACCGAGCCAACCACGATTACCGCGGCTGCTCCGGTGACGCCGACCCTCGCCGGCGCGGCCTCCATCTCCGCGGTGTGCCAACCGCCCAGTTGCAATCCCTCGTCGTACAACCAGATCGGGCTCTTCGGCAACGGCAAGCCGGTCACATCCAATTCGGTGAATCTCTCCGTTCCCGGCACCAACAGCACCGTCCTCTATATGGCCAGCACGCAGTCCCAGTACATGGTGCAGATCGACTTCACGACCTCCGTGCTGGGGCAGCCCTTCCTGCTGCCCTATGTGCCCAACTCCATGGTCATCAGCAACGACGGCTCCAACATCTACATGGGCAGTGCGACGGCGCTGATGGTGGTGAATGCGGTGAACACGCTGAGCATCGCGCGCACCGACCCTTCGTCGCCGGGCACCGTGCTCGCCGTCTCGCCCAACGGAAACACCCTCGTCCTCAGCGATCCGGTGCACCAGGTCATCTCGCTCGAGAACTCGTCGGGGGGCGTCATCTCCACCTATGGCGGTGTGGCAACCCACGCCGAGTTCGCCCCCGACAGCCAGACCGTCTATATCACCGCCGGCAGTCAGCTTCTGGTCTACTCGGCCAATACCGGGTGGACCAACATCGTCCCCGCGACATCGGCCGGAACCCCGGTGACCGACGTAGCCGTCACGGTGCCCGCCGTCGGCGCCTACTTTGCCGGAACCACCACCACGGCGCGCAGCTACTGCTCGGTCAGCACCCCAACCACCACGTCCAACAACGAGGCCAATGTCTTCTATCCGCCGGCCGACAGCTCTCCGGCAATCACCGACCGGCTCGCCGCAACCAACGACGGGATGCATGTGCTTGGCGCCACCGCAACCACGCCCACGCCGACCCTGAGCGATCTGCGGGTCAGTATCCCTGCCGGCAACATGAATGGCGCCACCGTCAGCGTTGCCTGCCCCCTCACCGGCACGATGAACTTCTCCAACACGCTCACCACAACCCATCTCACTCCGATCGCGGCGACGGCCATCACCGGAGTCTGGCCCACCTCGGACTCAACGCTCGCCTTTGTCACCTATACCGGCTCGGGCGGCGTCCTTCCGGCCTACGCTCCGGCGGCAAGCGGGCAGGGCACGACCACCTACATCAAGCTCTCCGGCACGGCCACGGCTCCCATCGCCGGCGTCGTCAGCGCGGACAACTCCACCTTTTACGCGGCCACCTCGGGAGACAACCTCGTCCACCTCATCACCCGCAGCCCACTGGCCGATTCATCGACCCTGGCGCCCAATCTGACCACCCCCGCCGGCGCCGTTGTGCCGGTCAATCTGATGGTGCAGAAGCCGCGTAAGACAACCTAGAGAGGTTCCCCGCCCCGCCGTCGCGCGATCTCCTGCAAAACGGCTTGCTCCGCGACAAACCGCGCAGACTTCCTCCATCTTGTAACTCGATTCGGCAAACCCGCCCAACTCCGCTTCCGGCGCGGTCCCATGACTCGTTGGTGTAGTCCTCCCCCCCATTGGTGTAGTCCTCCTCCCCAAAAGTTGTAAGGCGCGTTCTTGCAATCCTCCTACAATGAAGCTGTTCCTTCTTCCGCAAGATGCCGAAGACCCCACCTCGGGGCTTCCGGTCTGAAGAGCGGGAGGCGGAGGGCGGCATCGTTCATTCAGGCTCCGGCCGGGACGGGTTTTTAGTTGAATGAAATTCCTGGTTCGGAACGGCATTGTTCCTTAAAGCAACATACAACCCATCGCAAAGCGTCTATTATGTTTTGCGAGAAGCAGTTTTTTCGACGATATGGATTACGGAACCTTCTTCTTCACGAACATCGTCTCTGTCAGCGTGTTCACGGCGAGCCTCTGCCTGCTCGCATGGAACAATCGCAAAGTGACAGGGATGAAGTGGATTGCGGCCGGGATGGTCGCGGGACTGCTCAAACTGGTTCTACAGGGGATGGAAGGAAAGATCCCCGAAATCTTCAGCAGCATGCTGGAGTTGCAGCTTTACCTGATCGCATTCATCCTGCAGATGATAGGCCTGCGCTGGTTTGTGGTACGCAAGCCGATGCAGAGGGTCCCGTGGCTCTTGGTTGCGATTGGACTATTGCTGGCGATCTATACGGTGATGTTTCTGCACAAAATCCCGCACAGCAACGACGTCCTAAATATTCCCTTTGTCATTGTGTGCGGCATGACTGCGTGGATACTGCTCAAGAATGCGCGTGCGCCGTTCACTGCTGTCTCGCGGGTGTCAGCCGTTATCCTCATTGGGGACATGGTTGTGTCGGCGTACCGAGGGGTGCTGACAAGTTTGAGCTTTTCACCATGGGAGCTTAGCCACGTCAAGACCGATCCGCGATGGATGTATTCGCTGGCCGCAATGGCCTTTTTTTCCACCTGCATGGTCATGTGCGTCCTCTGGTTCCTGGTCACCGAGTTGAGCAAGGAACTGGCCGAGCAGGCGCGCACCGATCCGCTTACCGGCGCCCTCAATCGCCGCGCCATGGAGGAAGCGGCCCTGCGCGAGACCACCCGCAGCATCCGCTATGGCCACCTGCCCTGCATGATCGTGCTGGACATCGACCACTTCAAGCACCTCAACGACACGCGCGGACACGCCGCCGGCGACGCCGCCCTGCAGTCCCTGGTCAACCAGATCAAACCCATGATGCGCGTCAACGATGTGCTGGCCCGCACCGGAGGCGAGGAGTTTACCATCCTGCTGCCCAACACCACTGCTTCGGCCGGCATCATGGCAGCCGAGCGCGTCAGGCAGACCGTGGAAGCCCTCGAAGTTCCCTTCGAGGACGAGCCAATCCGCTTTACCATCAGCGCCGGAGTCGCCCAGCTCGACCCCGCGCAAGGCGGCTGGGAAGGCATGATGCGCCGCGCCGATGCGGCAATGTATGAAGCCAAGGAAAGCGGCCGCAACTCGGTCCGCCCCATCGCAAAGTTCAATGAAGCGGCAGCCGTGCAAGTGGCAGCTCCCCTCTTGTAAGCCCCGCTTGAGACGAACTGAAACCATCTGGCCTCCCCGAGTGGGAGGCCAGAGTTGTTTTATGCACTTGACGTTGTCGTTCCGGTCAGCCCAGGCGCTGCTTCAGCACGTCGCGCGCAATGGCGTCGAGCACTCCGTTGAGGAACTGCACCGACTCCGGCGCCCCGTAGCGCCGCGCGATCTCCAGCGACTCGTTGATCACGATGGCCACCGGCGTGTTCGGGCAGCCAAGCAGCTCGGCAACGGCGGTGCGCAGCAGGTTGCGGTCGACCACCGCCATGCGCTCCAGCCGCCAGTTCTCGGCGTGCGTCTCGATCAGCGCATCGATCTCCGCCTGTCGCTCGCTGGCCACGCGATAAATGTCCTCGGCAAAGCCGCGCGTCGCGGCGTCCACGTCGTCGCGCGACGGCCAGAACAGCGCGCGCACCTCCTCCGGCGTCTGCTTGCCCAGGTCGCCCTGGAAGAGCATCTGCATCGCCAGCTCGCGGGACTTGCGCCGTGTTCCCACCTACTTCTTCCCCGCGAGCTTCCTCGTCACAGAGACCATCTCAATCGCCGCGATGGCCGCCTCGAATCCCTTGTTGCCCGCCTTCACTCCGGCGCGGTCCAGCGCCTGCTCCAGCGTCTCGCAGGTCAGCACGCCGAAGCTGTGCGGCACGCCCGTCGCCTGCTGCGACTCGCCAATTCCTCGCGCCACCTCCGTGTAGATCGCCTCGTAGTGCGCCGTCTCGCCGCGCAGCAGGCAGCCCAGCGTGATGATCGCATCGACCGTCTTCGACTCCGCCAGCGTACGCGCCGCCGCGGGGATCTCCCACGCTCCCGGTACGCGCACAATCCCGATCTCCGCGCGCGCCGCGCCCGAGCGAAGCAGCCCGTCCAGCGCGCCCTGCAGCAGCCGCTCGGTGATCACCGCGTTCCAGCGCGCAACCACAATCGCAAACCGCATTCCCGCCGCCGACAGATCGCCCTCAACGGCGATGGGCCTGCCGCGCAACGCATCCTCCGACTCCCAGAAGCCAACCAGTAGCGATGGATCCAGCGCAACCGTAAACAGCCGCGAGTTCCAGTGCGTCGGCGCAACCTCGGAGAGCAACTTTGCAACCTCTTCGGCGCTGAAGTTGGCCTTCATCCACTCTTCGACAATCGCGCGCACCTGGTCGAGCTGCGTGACTTCAATCAGGATCGGAGGCACAGCCGGCGCGCGCCCCGCCACCAGCTCCAGGTTGCCCAGCGGCGCCAGAAACGCCGCGCCCCTCCCGCTTCCATCCTCCCAGCCCTTGCCCGCCTCGAAGCCCAGCGCGCTGAGGAGGCCGGCAAGCCTCTCCTGCGCCGCAGCCGAGGCCACCTGCGTCACCAACGTAATCCCCTTAATCATGTTTTCGATTGTATCGTCTGCGGCTTGCAGGTTGCTGGTTGCAGCTTGTTCGTCGCCGCCGGAAGCGCGTGGTGAGTCAATTTGAACTCCGGGGCAAACGAAGTTACCGAAAACGGCGTGTGAACTCAGACGCTGGCGCGGCGCACATTGCGATGCATAATGGGAATGGTATAGGAGGGCAATACCAATGAGGACAGCGCGCTTACTTGCACTCTTCTTGACCTTGCAGTTTCTTGGCGCGGCACAAGAAACCACCACGTACGTCGGGAGGTATCTAGAGTCCTTTCCCGGCCCACAGGTTTACAAAGACATGAAAAGCGGAACGCTACTCTATGTTGAAACCGACGGTCGGCATGTAGCTGCAATCTCTAGCGATGGAAAACTGCTGTGGAATCGAGATCCGTTCAAGGATGCGCATCTTAAGTTCTACCGGACTGAAAAACCACGGATTTTTTACATCGGACCAGTCTTAAAATCCAATCTCCCCCACAGTGGAGAGCCGGATATGTTCGTGCAGATTGATTTCAATTCGTCACAATTTGGGTTGCTCAGAATAAGCAACGGGGATTTTGAGTTCCTTGGACAGGACTAGAAGCACGTCCCCTGGAAACCGCATCCAACGTCTTGGTATGCTTAAGACGTGCGTATGACTGTCCCTCCTCTTTCATCCTCTGTCCGCATCGTCTCCATGCAGCCCACTTCTTCTCCCCGAACAAGACTTGCGCTGGCTTCTGCCCTCTGTCTGGCTGCGGTTCCAATGCTGCTTTCTGGCTGCAAACGCGCGTCGGCGGGCACCACCATCCCAACCGCCAGCCCGCAGGCGGTCGACTCCGCGCGCCAGCAGTTGGACCTGATCCCGCCGCCCTCCAAGAGCCGCTACATGGCCATCCCCAGCCTCGCCGACTGGGAGAATCCATATCTGACGGTCGAGCAGAACATGGCCACGCTGCATCTCACCCAGGCCGACGCGAACCCCAGCCAGCTCGGCGCGGGCGGAGTGCTGCGTCCGGTCTCCGCGCGCCGCCAGGACCTCACCGTGCGCGTCAGCGACCTGCCCGCTGCCCTCGACGCGGTTCCCGAGAGCTCCTGGCCCTATGGCCGCGTGGTTGCCATCGAAGAGGCGCACGACACCCCAGCCTCGGCCCGTCCCGCGGTCCGGCGCAACGTCGAAGCCGCCATCAAAACCCTCAGCGACATGGGCGTAGTGGTCTACGAATGGCCCGAACCCGGCCTTCGCTGACCACCCGCCTCGCAGATTCCGCAGCGGCAGCCCGCGCCATGCGTTTACAATTCCATTCTTGCCAATGCAGCTCGCGTACGCGAACCCGCGCGGACGCATCCTACAAGGTAGGACGCGGCTGGCGCGAGAGGCTGGCACAAGAGGCTGAAGGAATTGTCATGAGCGAGACAAAAGTTGCGCCAATGAAGAAGCACAAGTCGCTGGCCAGGGGACTCATCGCCGGCTTGATCGCAGGGCTGGCCGCAACCGCCGCCAAAACACTTGCCGAGCGCATCTTTCCTCCGCAACCGAAGCTTGCGCCGCAGACATTCGACGAGCCGCAGCAGCAGAATCTGGCCGAAGAGCCTGTGGCTGCATTCGTTCCATCACCGGCTGCAATCGAGAAGCAGAACGAGGCCCTCCGCTGGGGCCTCGGCGCGGTGACCGGAGCGGCCTATGGCGCGGTCGCCGAGTTCTATCCCGAAGCCACCGCAAAGCACGGGGCCAGCTTCGGCCTGGCGCTGGAGGCGCTCGCCCACCCAGGCGAACTGCCCGTGCAGGGAGCGCGGGTTGTCGGATGCTGGCCGTTCCTGAAGCTGGCCTGCACATCCGCGCAGCCCGCGCTTGGCCTCGCGGCCGAACCCGACGACCAAATCGCGCGCGAGCGCGGCAGCCAGATCACCTCCTACGTCGTCTACGGCGTCACCGCCGAACTGGTGCGCAGGATGGTGCGCCGGTGGCTCTAGCCGCGACTCCGAACCACTCCCAGGCCGGGGACCGCACGGCCCACGCGACGCTGCGCAGCTATCGCCTGGGCGACTGGCGGGCGATGCACGCGCTCGACCTCGTCTGCTTTGCTCCAGTCTTCCAGTTCAGCCGCGGGGCCATGCGCGCCTTCGCCGAGGCCCCCGGCGCGGTCACCGTGCTGGCCGAGGCGGACGAGCAACTGGCAGGCTTTTGCCTCGCGCAGTTGAAAAATCGCACCGGCTATGTCGTCACCCTGGACGTCGCTCCCGCATGTCGGAGGCGCGGCTTGGCGAGGCGTCTTATGGTGGAGGTCGAGAGTAAACTCCACTCCGCCGGCGCCGCGCAGATGGAGCTGCACGTCTTCACCGGCAACGCGGAAGCCATCCGTTTCTACGAGGCAATCGGCTACGCGAAGGCGGGCGTGGCAAAAGATTTCTATGCGCAAAACCTGCACGCCTTCCTCTACCGCAAGCAGCTCCCCGCTTAGGCAGCGCGGACATAGCGGCTTGAATAGAAAAACAGTATTAGTCGTAGTAGGGCTTGTTACTTCCGTGAATGAGTCGGGAGTGCGCCGGGTTGATCCTCGGCCTCGCTGATATAAAAGTCGCGAATATCCTCTTGGCTCTGTGGTTTCACAGTGCCACCCTCTTTCTCGGCCTCAATCTGTTCCATCTCTGTCATCAAGTGCGTAAAGTTGGCGTACTCCGCCCTGTCTTTTTTCTGCTCACTGTCAATGTATGGGCGCGCATCGGCATACAGGGGAAACATAAAATCGCTAAATTCATCCCAAACATCGTTCTTATCTAGATAGCCGCGCTTCTCAAGCAAACCAACATGTTCAAAGAAATCAAGGACATCCGACATTCCGTATGGCACCTTATCTAGATTGAGAGGTAACAGTATTTTGTGTTTTGCATCGAGGCGTTTGTCGGCCAGTGATTTTCTGAAATCAACCATGGGAGGCTTATCGAATTGCTGTACCACCTCAACCAGATGCTGAATCTTGGATTGTTCGCGCGACTCTTGTATTTGTCGGTTTGCAAAAATAAGCGCACCAGCCCCAGCGACGAAGAGAAGAAATGTAGAGAAAGCTGTCACCGCTGATGCTAAAGCAGTCAGCTTCTCCCACCGGTTTGCGGGTTGACGAAATTCTCTGGGCTTTATCATGGCCCCACTGTATATCAAAACGTCTCGGGAGTGGCCGTAATACGCTACTCGTAGTACCGCGCGAAGCTGCTGTCCGTCTCGAACAGCGTGCAGTCCTTCACTCGCACGCGCCCGCCGGTCATCTCCTGAAGCTGCTTGGCGGTCTGCTGGTAGAAGTACCGCGCCAGGTTCTCCGCCGATGGGTTCAGCTCGGTAAACGGCGCAATGTCGTTGATCATCCGGTGGTCCAGCTCGTCCACCACCGGGCGCAGCAGCCCCTTCAGCAGCTTGAAGTCCAGCAGCAGCCCGGCCTCGTCCAGCTCCTCGCCCTCCAGCGTCACCAGCACGCGGTAGTTGTGGCCGTGCGGGTTCTCGCACTTGCCCTTGTAGTTGCGCAGGTAGTGGCCGGAGGAGAAGCCGGCTTCCACGGTGACCTCAAACATCGGCTTGGCTCCCCCTCTCTGTCGATTGTATCGTCTGCGCGCGGATCGGAAGAGGAGACAGCAGACTCAGCAGCGCCTGCGACAGATTCACAAACACCCGCGGCGTTGCGACGCGACGGGAATCATCCGGTTACGGCCCATGGTTTTGTCTGACCGTAGCATACAGACCCAGACCCGTCTCGTTGCGCGCAATGGAAATCGATGCCGCGCGAGGTGGCGCGTTTGAGGGCAAAGCCGCGCGAGGTAACCACTGGTATTCAGACAGTAACGTCTCCAACCAATAACTAAAATACCCCGCTGCATCTGCGATTTTCGTGTCTTTCTCTTCAGGCCAAACCTATAATGTTGAAAATACGCGGAGTGACAGCAATTTCCGGCGCGCCCGACACGGTCCTGAGAGAGGTCTGTGCAGATGAACCTGAACGGCGATCGTATTCCTGGAGTTTTTCCCGAATGAACACCCCCCGTCTGTGTACTGTCTTCCCCCGGCCCTTCCTTCTTCTCCTCGCAGGATTCATCGGTTTGGCACCGTTGAGCGCTCGCGGTCAGTTTGCCACGCTGCTGGATACAACCTCGCGTTTCGCCGGCAACAGCACGGGCACGGGCGGCTACAACCAGGACTCCGGCGTAGCCACGGCCACCAGCCTGAATGTCCCGTCTTACATCGTCTTCGATTCGCTTGGCAACCTCTACATCTCCGACACGCAGAACAACTGCGTGCGCAAGGTGGACACCACAGGCCATGTCTCCACCGTCGCCGGACTGCGGGTCAGCGGCAGCCCGAGCGATACCTGCAATACCGCGGGCAACCCGGGACCCAATCCCGCTGAGGGCCTGCTGGCGCCCACCGGCTTGGCCATCGACAGCTCCAACACCCTTTACATCGCGGACAGCCAGCACAACTGCGTGCGCAGCCTGGCCAGCGGAGTCGTCGACAGCTTCGCCGCAAACGCCCTCACCACGGTCGCCGGCACATGCACCATCGTCACTACGAATTCGGACACGCCTGTGCCCATGGGCCTGGCCGTGGACAGCAGCTCCAACCTCTACATCTCGATCGTCGGCTCCGGGACGGGAGTCTCGGTCAATCAGGTGGTGCGCCACATGGCCGGCGCCCCGGCCACCACCATCTGCTCCGTTGCCGGCCAGACGTCCACCTATGCAGCCGCCACGCAGTGTTCCGGTGTCACCGGCTCAATCACGCTCGACCGCCCCGCGGGCATTGCCTTCGACAAGAACGGCAACCTCTTCATCGCCGATTCAAACAACAACTGCGTGCGCGAAATTGCTGGAATGACCACTCCGCAGACAGCCGTCGGGAAATGCGTCAACGACCTCACCGGCAGCACGGCGACCGCCCTCAACAATCCCTACGGGCTGGCCTTCTCGGCGGACGGCTCGCTCTACATCTCGGAGTCAGGGACAAACCAGAACAATGTGGTGAGCTTCAACTCCGGAACCAACACGCTGACTACGATTGCCGGCCTCTCCAGCGGCCTCTCAGGCGCGTACAACGTCTCGCAGGAGGGCCAGGCTGCGCTGCTGGTTCCCCTCAACCAGCCGCTCGGCGTCACCACCGACACCGGCGGCAGCATCTATCTGGCCGACTCGCAGAACAACATCATCCGCAAGCTGGGCACCAACCTGGCCTTCCCGCCAACAAGCGTGGGATCGACCAGCGCGAGCCAGACCATCGTCTTCAGCATCAATCAGGCGGTCAATCTCATCGTCACCGTTGGAACGGACTACTTCCTCTTCAGCACAACGTGCAGCGGCGCCCATTCGGCCTCCACCACCTGCCAGGTGGTAATCAACTTCCAGCCAACCCGCCCCGGCTATCGCTACTCCGCGCTGCAACTCAAGGACTCCATCTCCGGCAAGCTGATCAGCGTCGAACTGCAAGGTCTGGGCCTCGGCCCGCTCAGCCTGCTGGCTCCGGGCGTGGCCTCCACCCGTGCCTCCAGCCTGCGCGCCGCCATCGCCGTCTCCACCGACTCGGCGGGCGACGCCTATGTACTGGAGCAGGGCAACGGCTCCTCCACCGCCGATGTCCTCTTCTATCCGGCGGGCGGCGGTGCCGCTCAGGTCGTCGTGGCCCAGGGCGCGGGCATGGTCTCGCCCTCCGCCATGGCCGTCGATGGAGCAGGTAATCTCTTCATCGCAGATTCCGGCGTCGCCGGCCTCGGCGGAGGCAACATCATCCGCTTCGGCGCCGACGGCTCCATCAACCTCTCCTATGCCACCGGCCTGCCGGGCGTTACTTCGATGGCGGTCGACGGCTTCGACGACCTCTTCCTCGCTATCGGCGGCTCCTTCCACAACGTCACCGAGATCTACGCCGGCGGGCAGCGCCGCGTCGTCGCGGGCAGCGGCTCCGTCGCCGACGCGAACAACGTAGTCGCCACCTCCGCAGTCTTCTCTGGTCCCAGCGGCATCGCGCTTGGCCCCAACGGCATCGCCATCGCGGATGCGGGCACTCACTACGTCTACCTCATCGACAACTCCGGCATCATCCACATCGTCGCCGGCAACGGAACCACCTCCACCACCTCGCCCGGCGTGGCCACGGGCACGGGCCTCCTCACGCCCGACGGCCTCGCCATCGACGCGGCCAGCGACATCTACATCGCCGACGATACGGCCAACATCGTCTACGCGGTCTACTCGGTCATCAGCAACGGGACCAACATCTATCCCGTCATCGGCACCGGGACCGCCAGCTACACCGGCGACCATGGCCCCAGCACCGCGGCCACCATCAATGCGCCGCTGGCCATCGCCCTCGACGGCTCTAGCGACCTCTTCGTCATCGACAGCGGCAACAGCGCGCTGCGCGAGGTCTCCTACCCGGTCACCAGCACCATCAGCTTCGGCAACGTGCTCATCGGAACAACGTCAGCGCCGCCGATGTTGCAGTTCCTGGCCAACGCCGGCAACGCCAACCTTACGTTTACCGCTGACTATCCGATCACCACCACCGATACGGTGCACTATCAAGTCTCGGCCAGCCCCACCACTACTTGCTTCAACCCGGTGGTCTCCGGCGGGGTCTGCGACATCGGATACACCTTCACCCCCACGGCGGCCGGCCCCGCTCCCGCTGGCCAGTCCAATCTCATCTCCAACTCCTACAACTCGCAGCAGACCGTCATCTTCAGCACCAGCGGGTCCGGCGGCTACAGCACCGTGCCTCTGCCCTTCACCCTCCTCGCGGAGACCGAGGTCTACGGCTTTTCCTTCTCGGAGTCGTTCACCTTCACCGGCAGCTTCCCCGCCAGCGGCTCGATGGTCTTTTACATTGGTGGCCAGACGCTCTGCTCGGCCACGATAACCAACGCATCGGCGGGAACGATCACATGCAATGCCCCGCCGAGCGGCCTCGCCTTCGGCAGCTACACCGTCAGCTTCACCTTCACCTCCACCAACTCGTACTACAGCTCGGTGACTGGAACCACCACTCTGTCGGTCACCAAGGAGCCCCTGACGGTCACCGTCAACAGCTTCACCCGCCCGTACGGCACGCCCAACCCAACCTTCACCGGGACCATTACCGGCGCGGTCAATGGCGACAACTTCACCATCGCCTTCTCCACCACGGCCACGCAGTTCTCTCCCGTTGGCGCCTACCCCATCACCGCAACCCTGACGCCGGTTGGCTCGGCGAACCTCAACAATTACTCGGTGACATACAACCCCGGCACGCTGACCATCATTCCCGCCGGGTCGGGTGGCGGAACCGGCCTGGTGGTCACGCCCGCTAACGCCACTCGGCAATACGGCACGCCCAACCCGCCCTTTAACGGGACCATCACCGGCGCGGTCAATGGCGACAACTTCATCGCCACCTACTCCACCACGGCCACCCAGTTCTCTCCCGTTGGCGCCTACCCCATCACCGCAACCCTGACGCCGGTTGGCTCGGCGAACCTCAGCAACTACTCGGTCACCTACAACGTGGGCACGCTGACCATCACCCCATCCACCACCGCGCTGGTGGTCACGGTCAATAACGCCACCCGTCCCTACGGCACCGCGAATCCCACATTCACCGGGTCCATCACCGGAGCGCTCAACGGGGACACCTTCACCGTCACCTACTCCACCACGGCGACCATTCTTTCTCCTGTCGGCGCATATCCCATCACCGCAGTCCTCTCCGGCGCCGCCGCCGCCAACTACAGCAACGTCACCGTGAATCAGGGAACGCTGACCATCACCCCATTGGCCACGCCTTTGGTCATCACGGTCAATAACGCGGCGAGGCCCTACGCCGCCCCTAACCCGACCTTCACCAGCGCCATCACCGGCGCTGCCCCCGGCGACACCTTCACCGTCACCTACGCGACCACGGCGACCGCCCTCTCAGACGTAGGCAGCTACCCCATCACCGCCACCGTCACGGGCGCGCACATCGGCAACTACGCCACCGTCACGGTCGTCCCCGGCACGCTTGCCATCACGCCGCTCGCCACCGTCACCACGGTGACAACCTCCGCCTCTCCCATCTCCCAGGGCGCCAGTGTCACATTCACCGCCACCGTCACCTACGGGGTCAGCGCTTCCGTCACAGCCGCCACCGTCAACTTCTATAACGGCACGACGCTGCTCTGCGCATCCACGCTCAACTCATCCGGCGTCGCCACCTGCACCACCTCCACGCTCCCGGTGGGCACTCTCACCATTACGGCCACCTACCAGGCAACCCTCGACTTCGCCTCCAGCTCAGGCACAGTCGCCCAGGCCGTCAACTCCGGCAGCTTCACCCTCGCCGCCACTCCGCCAACCCAGTTCATCAGCGGCCCGGGGTCCACCGTTTACGCGGTCACAGTCTCCTCTGTCCAGGGCTTTGCCGGCCCGGTCGCCCTCGCCTGCTCGGGACTTCCGGCTGACGCCTCCTGCGCCTTCGCCACCCCCACCGTGGCCCTCACCGCCACGGGCGTCGGGGCCAGCGTCACCACCACCATGACCGTCACCACCACGCTCGCCGACGCGCGGCTCTCCCTTCCCGCGCTTCCCACTCCCGCGGGCGGAACGCCCAACGGCCTTGCGCCGATCGCCTTTGCCGCCGTCTTCCCCTTCGGACTGGTTGCCTTCTTCGGCCTCTCGCGCCGCAGGCGTGACCGCGCGCGCGCCGGCCGCTCGCCGAACCTGCGCCTGCTCCTCGCGCTTTGCTGCACCGCCGCCATCATCGGCCTCGCGGGTTGCGCGTGCCTGTCCAGCATCAATCAGGTCTATACCATCCCCATTACCGGAACCACCACCGTCAGCGGAGTGGCTGCGCAATCCACCTCGGTCTCGCTCACCGTGGCCCAGGAGTAACCCGACCGGTGGAGTAACTTGCTCGATTCCCGTTCCACCCGTCTCGGCAGGAGTCTGAGACACTGATGTGGAGGAATTCATGATGCACCGGCCCTCATCCAGGCTCGTCCGCGCGCTTCTGCTGGCCGCAATCGCCGCCCTCCTCCCGCTCTCGGCTGCGGCCCAGGCTGCGCCCGCGGGAACGCAGGCACCCATCCCATCGCGCCTCGACATCTTCGGCGGATACACCTACTTCCGTCCCTTCAACAGCACCCTCAACGGCTACGCCTACGAACCCATCGCCAAGGGAGGAATCGGCAGTGTCGCCGGCTACTTCGGCAACCACCTCGGAGCCCAGTTCCAGGCTGCGGCCTCCCCCTACGGCCCCGACGACTGCTCCTACGTCGCCCAGGCCGGCCCCATCTACCGCATGCAGTACGGCCGCTACGTTCCCTTCGCCCACCTGCTCTTCGGCGGCGCACGTTCCGGTGGCCCGCTGGTCCAGCCCTGCACCTGGGGATACGGCGCCACCATCGGCGCCGGCTTCGATTACATCCTGCCCTACGGCCCGTTGCGCAACCGCCTCGCGCTGCGCCCCATCCAGGCAGACATCGAGTACTCCGACATCAACTTCGGCCCCAACACCGCGCCCACCTTCTTCAACGGCGGAGTCGCTAAGATCACCGCCTATCGCCTCAGCGCCGGCGGCGTCCTCCGCTTCGGCGGCTCCACCGAGGAGCTCCCCGCGGCCTATGGCTGCGTCGTGCAGCCCGTCACCGTCTTCCCCGGCGACCCCATCACCGTCACCGGAAGCGTCATCAACCTCGAAACCGGCCGCAAGCTGAAGCCCGTCTACACCTGGGCCACAAACGGCGGCCAGGTTGAGGGCGATAGCGATGTCGCCACCATCTCCACCGCCGACCTCGCCGCCGGCGACTACGTCGTCACCGGCCGAGTCAACGAAGGCAGCCGGCCCACCCAGCACGCCGACTGCGCCGCCAGCTTCCGCATCCAGGCCTACGATCCCCCCACCATCTCCTGCTCGGCCAACCCCAGCAGCATCCTGCCCGGCGGCGTCTCCACCATCACCTCCGAGGGACGCAGCCCGCAGAACCGCCCGCTCAACTTCTCCTTCGCCACCACCGCCGGACAGATCACCGGCGACAAGGCCACCGGCTCCCTCTCCGCCGCCGACGTCAGCCCCGGCATCATCGACGTCACATGCAACGTCGTCGACGACCTCGGCAAATCCGCCTCCTCCACCACCACCGTCACCGTGGTCGCGCCGCCGCCTCCGCCCGCGCCCTCCTCGCGCACCCTCTGCACCATCTCCTTCGACCGCGACCGCAAGCGCCCCGTCCGCGTGGACAACGAGGCCAAGGGTTGCCTCGACGACATCGCGCTGGAGATGAACCGCGAGTCCGACGCCACCCTCGTCATCGTCGGCAAGCACGGCCCCGAGGAGGCCCCCGATACCGCCTCCCAGCGCGCCCTCAACGTCCGTCAGTACCTTACCGCCGAGAAGGGCATCGACGTCAACCGCATCGAGCTGCGCACGGGCGAGCCCACCGGCCGCTCCGCCGACACCATCCTCGTCCCCCCCGGCGCCACATGGGACACCGGAGGCACCACCCGCTTCGACCCAACCCGCGTCCCCCGCCACGGTGAGCCATATCCCACCGCCCCCCGTTAGGGCAATCTCCACTGCGGAAGGACGCGCGTTCACACGCTTCGCGGATTGCCCTGAATCGGAAGGGCACGCGTTTACGCGTGCCGGATCGCCCCGCCCCTTTGTTTGTCATTCCGCAACGCAGCGGAGGAAGCTGAGTCCTGCTGCCCAGTGTCTCTTTACGATCTTATGTACAAGCTAAATGTTGCCAATCTCGCGCTGTTGATGGCTTCGCTTGAAAAGCTAAGAAGCTCGGCGGAGCGGCTGGACGTGACCGAAGAGGATACCACCAAAGAGTCTTGACATCAGAAGTTTTTGATTGACTAGCTAACCGGGTTTGAATGTAAACTGTTTAGGTTCAACGACTTCCTAATTGACTGAGAAAAGTCCATGAAGCCTTGGGTCGAAAAAACGCTGAAGGTACTGATCGCCAGCCTCGAACCTCCATGTAGCGAACCGAATGAACTCGACTGGAAGGTTGATCTCTCGTCGGACAGCAAGCGCCTTGGGGAACATCTCATGGCTTTTGCAAACCATCCGGGCGGAGGAACATTTGTTTTTGGGCTAGACCGACGCGGACATCTACACAGTTTGACGATTCACGAGATTGACGAAATCGCCAACAAGGTAGCGAACCTTGGAAGAGAGGCCGTAGAACCTCCGGTGAAAATTGATCATCAAGGAATCAACTTTCGTGGAAAAGACATTCTCCTTGTTCACGTCCTCGAATCGGATATAAAGCCAGTTCATCGGCGTGGAAAACCGATAGACGACACTTTCATCAGATCTGGTGGATCTACCCGCCGGGCAGATAGACACGATGTAGGGAGCATGATGCTTCACAGCCGCACTCCGCGCTGGGAAACCTGCCATGCCTCTTTATTGATGGACGATGGCGATGTTATCGCTGCCCTCCAAATTGATCCCCTATTTCAAATGATGGGGAAGGACCCTCCGGCTAATAACGAAGAGCGGCTCAGGTGGATGGAGAACTCAGGGTTGATCGAACGCCAGCCATCAGGAGGGGCATTCATTACTAACCTGGGGGCGATCTCAGCGGCGAACGATCTTACACAGTTCACTGCCTTCGCGCAGAGAAGCGCGCGAGTCATCGTGTACGAGGGCAATAACAGAATCAAAGCCCGCAGCGACACTTCAGGCAGACGAGGTTATGCGCTCTCATTTCAGCAAATGCATAGTTACATCATGGGGCAGTTGCCGAAGAGCGAAGTGATTGCCCAAGCATTGCGTGAAACGGTTCCTCTATATCCGTCTCTCGCACTCCGCGAGATTATCGCCAATGCTCTAATCCATCAGGATTTCACGATAACCGGCTCTAGGCCGACAATCGAGATTTTTTCCGATAGGATCGAAATCACGAATCCGGGAAAACTACTTCCATCAAAAACCATCGACAGAATCATTGGAACGATGCCTGAATCGCGGAACGAACGATTAGCCAGTGCATTCTTTCTTTACAACATCTGCGAACAGCGAGGCTCAGGACTGATGAGAGCTGGAGCAGAAGTCGAGTTATTCGGTCTTCCTCCCATCAGGTTTGAAGAGGATTCCAGTCATTTCAAGGTCACGCTCTTCGCACCGCAGTCGTTTGCTCAGATGTCTTCGGCTGACCGGCTCAACGCCTGCTATCAACACACATTATTGAAGTTTTGCTCCAATGCCAGAATGACGAATAAATCGCTGCGCGAACGCTTGAAGATGCCGGAAAAGCAGAGATCAATGGTTTCCCGTCTAATTCAGGAAGCTGTTGAGAAAGGGCTGATCGCTCCCGCCGATCCAGCTAACACCTCTAAACGACATACAGAGTATGTCCCAGCGTGGGCCGCCCGCGAGATCACGTTGCACAATTGATTATGTGCCCTGTCCCGGTCATTTCATTGTACCTGAGATGGAGGGATAATTACCTTTACGCTATTACCATCGGGGGGTACAACCAGCAACGAGCTAAATCCGACCGCCAGCTGTCCCAGCTCTCGATTCTGAGGCTTGGCATTGAGGACGCGACTGCCCCAAACGGCCGTTCGTCGCCGCGCGCCCCTCGCTCTTGGTAAGCTTGCCTCTGAGTCAGTCCATGCCCATCCAGTCCATCAATCCCGCCACCGGAGTTCTGCTGCGCAGCTTCACCCCGCTCACCGGCGAGGCCCTGCTGGAAAAGATCGCTCTCGCCGAGTCCGCCTTCGCCCGCGCCGCGGAGGTCCCGCTCGCCCACCGCGCGCTCTGCATGAACAAGCTCGCGCACCTTCTGGAGAGCGAGTCCGCCGACCTGGCCGCGCTCATCACCTCCGAGATGGGCAAGCCCATCGCGCAGTCCCGCGCCGAAGTCGCCAAGTGCGCCGCCGCCTGCCGCTACTACGCCGAAAACGCCGCCCGCATCCTCGCGCCGGAGCCGGTCGACGCACCGCCCCTCGACGCCGCCGTCCGCTGGGACCCGCTCGGCGTCATCCTCGCCGTCATGCCCTGGAACTTCCCCTTCTGGCAGGTCTTTCGCTTTCTCGCGCCCGCTCTCATGGCCGGCAACGTGGGCCTGCTCAAGCACGCCTCCAACGTCCCTCAGTGCGCGCTCGCCATCGAGGCCCTGGTCCGCCGCGCCGGCTTTCCCCGCGGCAGCTTCCAGACGCTGCTCATCGAGGCCAGCCAGGTGGAGATGGTGCTCGCCGACGAGCGTGTCGCCGCCGTCACCGTCACCGGCAGCGGGTCCGCCGGTCGCGCCATCGCAGCCCAGGCCGGATGGCTCATCAAGAAGTCCGTCCTCGAGCTGGGCGGCAGCGACCCCTTCATCGTCATGCCCTCGGCCTCGCTCGACACCGCCGTCGCAGCCGCTGTGCAGGCTCGCTGCATCAACAGCGGCCAGTCCTGCATCGCCGCCAAGCGATTCCTCGTCGCCGAATGCATCTACGAAGAATTTGAATCTCGCTTCGTCGCCGCCATGAACGCCATGAAGGTCGGCGACCCCGCACGCGAAGACACTCAGATCGGCCCGCTCGCCACCGCCGCGCAGCTCGAAGAACTCGAAGCGCAGGTCGCAGCCGCAATCCACTCCGGCGCGCGCCTTCTCACCGGCGGAGAGCGCATGATCGGCACGGGAAACTACTACGCGCCCACCGTCCTCGCCGGCCTTCCCCGCACCGCGCCGGTCTACCGCGAAGAGGTCTTCGGCCCCGTCGCAATGCTCTTCCGCTTCACCAATATCGACGAGGCCATCGCAATCGCCAACGACACCCCATTCGGCCTCGCCGCCTCCGTCTGGACCGCCAACCGCGACGAGCAGCGCCGCTTCGCCTCCGCGCTGCAATGCGGCGCCGTCTTCTTCAACGCCCAGGTGGCCAGCGATCCCCGCCTGCCCTTCGGAGGCATCAAGCGCTCCGGTTACGGCCGCGAACTCTCCGCCGCCGGAATGCGCGAGTTCCTCAACGCCAAGACCGTCGTCACCGCCGAACCGGGCCCCACCCCATGAATCTACTTCAGCTCAATCCCCGCGAAGAAGTAGCCGATCTCGAACGCCGCCGTCTCCTCCGCGTCCGAGCCGTGGATCGCGTTCTCCCCAATCGACTCCGCGTACTTCCTGCGGATCGTGCCCTCCTCGGCCTTCGCCGGATCGGTCGCCCCCATCAGCTTGCGCAGGTCTGCAATCGCGTTCTCCTTCTCCAGAACCATGGGGAAGATCGGCCCCGAGCTCATGAACTCCGTCAGCCCCGCAAAAAACGGCTTCCCCACATGCACTGCATAAAAACCCTCGGCCTGCGCCTGCGAGATCGACGCCCGCTTGATGGCCACAATCTTGAACCCCGCCTCTTCAATCTGCGCCAGAATCGCCGCCGTATGCCCCTTGCGGACCGCGTCCGGCTTGATGATGCTGAATGTTCTCTCTGACAAAATCCTTCTCCTGTGCGCGAAAATGCGCTCTCTCCAGTGTAAAGCCTGCTCACCCACCGTCTACAGTAGAGCAATGCGAAAGACAGCCTGGATCTGGTTTGTCGGATGTGCGGCCTGGACCATGGACGGAGTGGTGCAGCTTCACGTCCATGCGCTCCTCCACGCACGACTCGCCTTCACGGTCGCCCTGCTCTTCCTCGCCGCCGGCCTCTTCTACCGCCAGCAGAAGCAATAAAAAGCGTGGCGCACTCATCGGCTCGCCACGCTCTGCATCCGTCGAACGCGAATCTAACCCTTGCCCAGGACCTTCGCCATCATCTCGCCGATCTCCGCCGGCGACTTCACCACATGGATGCCCGCCGCCGTCATCGCCGCCATCTTGCTGGCGGCCGTGCCTTCGCCGCCGCTGATGATCGCGCCCGCATGGCCCATGCGCCGTCCCGGAGGCGCCGTCTGTCCCGCGATGAAGCCCACCACCGGCTTCTTCACGTTCTCCTTGATGAACTGCGCCGCCTTCTCCTCCGCCGTGCCGCCGATCTCGCCGATCATGATGATCGCCTCGGTCTCCGGATCGTCGTTCAGCAGACGCAGCGCATCGATGTGCGTCGTCCCGATGATCGGGTCGCCACCGATGCCGATCGCCGTCGACTGCCCGATGCCGCGCGTCGTCAACTGGTACACCGCCTCGTACGTCAGCGTCCCCGAGCGCGACACAATCCCCACCGAACCCTCCTTGTGGATTCGCGCCGGCATGATCCCCACCTTGGCCTTGCCCGGCGAGATCACCCCCGGACAGTTCGGCCCCACCAGCCGCGATTTCGACCGCTTCACAATCTCCCACACCCGCACCATGTCCAGCGTCGGAATGCCCTCCGTGATGCACACGATCAGCGGCAGTCCGCTCGCCTCGGCCTCCAGAATCCCGTCCGCGGCAAACGGCGGCGGCACAAAGATCATGGTCGCATTCGCGCCCGTCTCTTTCACCGCCTCCTCCACCGTGTTGAAGACCGGCCAGCCCTCATGCACGGTCCCGCCCTTGCCCGGCGTCACTCCGCCCACCACCTTGGTCCCATACTCCTCGCAGGCCTTGGCGTGGAACGTCCCCTCGCGCCCGGTAATCCCCTGCACAATCAACCGCGTATTTTTATCAACCAGTACAGCCATTATTTGCCACCCTTCGCAGCCGCAACTGCCAAATCCGCGGCTTCCTTCATCGTTGCGCCAACCTCAAATTTCAATCCCGACTCAGCCAGAATCTTTCTGCCCTCTTCCACGTTCGTGCCTTCCAGCCGCAGTATGATCGGCAGCTTCACATTCAGCTTCTTCGTGGCCTCAACCACCGCCGACGCCAGAATGTCCACCCTCAGAATCCCGCCGAAGATATTGATGAAGATCGCCTTCACATTGGGATCGCTCAGCAGGATCTCAAACGCATTCTCGATCTGCTCCTGGCTGGCGCTTCCGCCCACATCCAGAAAGTTCGCCGGACTCCCGCCCGCGTAGCTGATGATGTCCATCGTCGCCATGGCCAGCCCCGCGCCGTTCACCATGCACGCAATGTTGCCGTCCAGCTTGATGTAGTTCAGGTTGAACTTCGACGCCTGCACCTCCAGCGGGTCTTCCTCGGCCAGGTCGCGCAGCTCCTTCAGGTCCTTGTGCCGGAACATCGCGTTGTCGTCGAAGTTGATCTTGCAGTCCAGCGCCATCAGGCTTCCGTCCGCCGTCGTGATGAACGGGTTGATCTCCATCAGCGACGCGTCACTCTCCATGAACGCCTTGTACAACCCCGTCATGAACGCCACCGCCGGGTTGATCTGCTTCGCGTCCAGCCCCAGCTTGAAGGCCAGCTTGCGCGCCTGGTACGGCTGGAAGCCAATCGCCGGCTCGATCGTCTCCTTGTAGATCAGCTCCGGAGTCTCCTTCGCCACCTTCTCGATCTCCATGCCGCCCGCCTGCGACGCCATAAATACAATCTTGGCCGTCGCGCGGTCCAGCACCAGCCCCAGGTAAAGCTCGCGCTCGATGGCCGAACCCGCCTCAATCAGAAGCCGCTGTACCTTCTGTCCCGCCGGCCCGGTCTGATGCGTCACCAACTGCATCCCCAGGATCGCCTTCGCCGCCGCCTCGGCGGCCTCCACCGTCTTCACCACCTTCACGCCGCCGCCCTTGCCCCGGCCTCCCGCGTGGATCTGGGCCTTCACCACCACCGCCAGATTGCCCTTGCTGAACAACGTCTTCGCCGCCGTGTCCGCCTCTTCCACCGTGGTGGCCATCTCGCCGTCGGGCACGGGAACGCCGTACCTCCGCAGAATCTCTTTTGCCTGGTACTCGTGGATCTTCATGGTTGTTTGTCTCGGTCCTGTTTGAAAATTTCTCGCCGTCCGATAGTAGTGGATCGGCGCGAACAGTAGCAATCGCCCAGCCGCATTTTGTGCGTTTATCGTAAAAAATAGTCGATTATCGCGCAAATGCGGCGTGGCGGCCCGCGGTCTCATAGCGAGACCGCAGAAACCCATTGCCCCGCAGCCGCCCGCGCCTGATACCCTTTCCCTCATGGCCCTGCATGATTACGTGAACCGCATCGTAGAGCGGCGCGAGACCCTCTCGCGCACCGATGCCCGCGCTCTGCTCGAAGAGGTCCTCGCCGGCGACACCGCCGCAGACACTCCCGCCAGCCCTCGCTCCATGCTGCTCGCCGCCCTGCTCAGCTCGCTCGCCCTGCGCGGCGAAACCCCCGCCGAGATTGCCGGCTTCGTCGACGCCATGCGCGCGGCCGCCACGCCCGTCCCCTTCGACCAGGCCGAACGGGCTCTCCTGGTCGACACCTGCGGCACCGGGGCCGATCTCTCCGGCACCTTCAACATCTCCACCGCCGCCGCGCTGGTCGCCGCCGCCGCCGGAGCAACGGTCGCCAAGCACGGCAACCGCGCCGTCATCTCACAGTGCGGTTCGGCCGATGTCCTCGAAGCCCTCGGCATCCCCATCTCGCTCACCCCCGACGACGGGGCCGCCGCCCTGCGCCGCCACCGCTTCGCCTTCTTGCACGCCCCCGCCCTGCACCCGGCCATGAAGGCCGTCATGCCGGTGCGCCGCGCCCTCGGCATCCGCACCATCTTCCACCTGGTCGGCCCGCTCTCCAACCCCGCCGGGGCCCGCGCCCAGATCATGGGGGTCTACTCCGCGCACCTCGTTCCCATCGTCGCCGAGGCCATGCGCCTGCTCGGCGCCCGCCACGCCTTCGTCGTCCACGGAGCCTCCGACGCCTCCGGCCCGGCAGGCAAGTCAGGGATCGACGAGCTCTCCATCTCCGGCCCAAGCCAGATCGCCGAAGTTCGCGGCGACGACGTCACCTTCTATCGCCTCACGCCGGAGCAGGTTGGCCTCGAATCCGCCCCCACCGGCAGCCTGCGCGGAGGCGATGCCGCCGCCAACGCCGCCATCCTGCGCGCCATCTTTGCCGGCGAACCCGGCCCCCGCCGCGACGTTGTCCTGCTCAACGCCGCCGCCGTCCTCATCGCCGCCGATGTCATCCCGTCCTCCACGCCACAGAGCCACCAAGCCTTCCGCGACGCCATCGCTATGGCCACCCATGCCATCGACTCGGGCACCGTCACCGCGCTGGTCGCCGCCCTCGCCGCCGACAGGCCCCCCACGGAACCATAACCCCTGGCCCAGCGTACAATTCTCCAGCACCTAGCACCTCGAACACAGGAGAACCCCATGGCCTCATTTCCCCAACAGCCCGCCGCCACCCTCGATCCCGCAATGGTCACCACCGCCCTCGAGCTTCCCGGATACCGCATCGTGCGCAACATCGGCATCGTCCGCGGCATCGTGGTCCGCTCGCGCAACCTCTTCGGCACCATCGGAGCCGGCCTACAGACGCTGATCGGCGGCAACATCACCCTTTACACCCAGCTCTGCGAGAAGACCCGCCAGGACGCCTTCGTCATGATGGCCGAGCACGCAGCCCAGGCCGGAGCCAACGCCGTCATCATGGCCCGCTACGACGCCAACGAGCTCATGCAGGGAGTCACCGAAGTCCTCGCCTACGGCACCGCCGTTGTCGTGCAAAAACTATAGCTCAGCCCCGCACTCCCGCTCCGCGAGCAGCGCATCGATCTCCTCGGTCCGCCGCAGCTTGTATCGTTTCACTATCAGCATCACTAGAAAAATGAATAATGTGAACGCACTAAACAATACCCATGTGAACATATCTACGTGGTCGTAGTGGTCATACAACGCCTTGCCCAACATCCAACAGAGATAAGAAGAACTATAAATCCAGAGTTTGTCGCAACGCTTCAGTTGCTCTTTGTAGAAGCGCGCACAGGCCACAACATCGTTGTAGATGTAGTCTTTCCATGTTTCCTTGAGCCTGCGCCGTTCTATCAACGAAAGCCTGCGCCATTCCATTAACAAATAAGTCACCGCTATGACCGAACCAAGAACGCCAACGGCGCTACCAGCGCGTTCCAAGGTGCGTCTGGCCACGAAGAACCAGCGCAAGAACAAAAGCCCATCCATCATTGGAAAGAGCAAGAAGCCCATACTGCGAACCAGTACCCCATCCAGAAGCTTGTATGTTGCATCAGGCACTTCGTCGAGCGATCTGAGAGGTGCCGCGCGGAGATCAAGCAGGACGCGCATACTCCCAATCGCCCATCCCAACGCGGCCCAGTCGCTCTCGATCACCGCAGCCTCGCGCTCCAGTCCTTCGGCCCACTCCTTGCAGCCCGGCGATGCCCATCGCACCACTCTGCTCGAAATCCCCAGCGCCAGCTTTCGTGCGAGAGTCATAGGTTGGACTCCTGTTTGGAGGTTAGGGAGCGGCCCCAGTGCTCGGAGTAGAGCCGTTTGGCGGGGAGTTTCATGTTGACTGGCAGTTTCTCCGCAATCCGAGCATCCATCCGCTCGATCCGGCTCTGAATCTTCGCTGGTGTGTCCGGCAGCGAAAACAGCAGAATCAGCCCAAAACCGATGAATCTTCCCCAGAGGTGACCTTCCCCCTGGAAGGCCAATACAAATCCCATCAAGCCAGAAAGGCTGGCCAGCACAGGAAACCACCGCCTCACCGTGCGGTACCGCGCCAGCTTAATATCCAGACCCTCCCGGAGAAAAAGCCTGTACGCCACGATATCCGATATCGGAGGCTGCCACCTCTCCCGAAGCCAATCGAAGACCGAGCAAGCCGCCCCGTAGCCCCAGGTCAGCAAGAGCAGGCCCCAGCCTAACCGCCGCGGCCAGCCCGTCGAGGTGAGCACCTTAGTACAGCCCAACAAGCCCGTACTCAAATAGAAAAGCCA